>Ga0193953_1000216_pt1 | contig 32333 bp, 22 predicted proteins | sample BB_4_MG_FD_140325 | JGI IMG/M metagenome (GOLD analysis project Ga0193953, IMG submission 140325) | Microbial mat bacterial communities from the Broadkill River, Lewes, Delaware, United States - BB_4_MG | ecosystem: Environmental > Aquatic > Freshwater > River > Microbial mats | place: USA...
AATCTCCCCCAAAATGCATAAACCTATCATCTGAAACTCTTTCAAAGCCCCTAAATATAGGCGTTTGATTACTATTATTATAGCTTTCTTGTGGTATTATTGGGGTAAGATTTATACCCAAACTAACCCGTTTAAGGTTGGGTTTAGGTGGTTATTTCACGGTCTCTATCGCATTTAAACTATCAAGATACATAAATTCTCTAGGCATATCGTTTGTGTAGTTTATATCAAACCATATATCACCAAGACTATCTTTGTGTGTATAGAATTTACGTGTCAAATTGGCTTCAACACAGAGATAGGTTTTGGCTGCATAGGTGTAGTGTATAAGTTTGGGTATAAACCATATACTCCATGTCAAGCTCATCAGGGGTATCAAAAAAAAGTATGTAAAAAAATTACGGCTATGAAATATCCTAGCAAGATAGAAGCCAATCATTATCAAAACAACCATAAAACTCAGACTGTAGAAGATATAGTTATGAAAAAAGAATGAGAAGGATGACTCTACTAGTTCATAAAGAAATGGAACAAAGGCTATCAAAACTAAAAAAATTTCAAAAGGGGCAAAGTCATTATTGGGTTTATAATATTTTGATTCTATATCAATAGTCTCTTTCCGATACTCCAAATACCTCTGCCAATAGCTTTTATTCTCCAACATACTTAATAGACTCCATAATGATGTAACTATTTAAAAATCTTAAATATATTATCATTTTATCTCTTTTTTATAGATTAAAACAATCCTTGAAATCTCACCTTTTATCTGCTATAATCAATCCAAAATTAGATAGAAGGAAAGACAATGCCACTATTAGATAGCTTTATGGTAGACCATACACAGATGAAAGCCCCTGCGGTAAGAGTAGCAAAATATATGAGTACTCCAAGCGGAGATACCATCACGGTATTTGATTTGCGATTTGTAGAGCCTAACAAAGATATTTTATCACCCAAAGGGATACACACACTAGAGCATCTCTTTGCAGGATTTATGCGAGATCACCTCAATAGCAAAAAGGTAGAGATCATTGACCTCTCTCCGATGGGGTGTCGTACGGGCTTTTATATGTCGCTGCTTGGTAAACCTAGCAAAAAGAGGGTAGCTAAAGCGTGGAAACAATCGATGAAAGATATTTTGAAGCTTAAAAGTGAAGCCGATATTCCAGAGCTTAATATCTATCAGTGCGGGACGTGTAAAATGCACTCACTCAAAGCGGCTCAAAAGATAGCCAAAAAGGTACTTAAAAAGGGTATTGGAACGATGAGCAACAAAAAGCTCAAACTTGATCTATCACTAACCAAGGAGAATCGATGCTGATTTTAATTCCTATCAACGAGCAAAAAGAGATTGTAGCAGAGCTTAGTGCTTCGCAGTGGGCTTTGATTGAGTTTGATGAGGGAGCAATAAAATCGACGAAGTTTTTTGCTAGTAAAGATGATGTCGATGCTCCGTGGGTAGATTTTGTGATACTGCTTAATAAATTTGAAAACTATTTAGAGTTTATGGAAGCAGGGTCAATGGTATTGGTTGTACGTAATGAAAAACATATCGATGATATTATGGAAGCCTTTAAGTTTAAAGAACTTGATGAGGTAGGGATGTAATCCCTCTCCTCAATCTAAAAAAACCTTATAGTCAATAAAGTCAAAAATAGAGTTTTTTGTCTCTAAATACTCCAATAATTCAAAGTTTATTGTGTTGTTATTGATCATATCAACAAGCTCATTGAAGTTGTATATATGCTCTTTGGTACGGTGGGTACTGTACTCTGTAGCCGTAGCTGTGGTGACTAGAAATGCCCAGTCACTGCTTTGGGCAAGGAGTAGCTCTCGCAGCATTTGATTGAGGATACGCACTGTGTTGCCATCGCTTGTATGGCGGTAGTTGTGGGCATACTCTCCCATCTTATCGGCCATCTCGTGGAGGTGGCGGTAGATCCACGAGTTACCCTCATTGAGCCATACATCATAATAGCCTTGATCTCCCCAAGAAGAGGGGTTGGGGCTGAGCACTTGATTGCTTGGGTACATATTGAGATAATCTAGTGGTGTAATGGCTTTAATGACTTTGTGTTTATCTATCTCTTTGAAGAGATTGTAGAGAAACTCTGGTCCTTCAAACCACCAATGCCCAAAGAGTTCTGCATCATAAGGAGAGGTGACCATAGGTGTCCTATCCATATAGTGAGAGAGGTGTTCGAGCTGTTTTTCTCTCTTAAGGTGAAAATCTCGTGCATGGTCTTGAGTGCGACAGGCTGCAATGTAGGGATCATACGCCTCTTTGTACTCACTCTCTCCTGTGATACGGTGATACTTATAGCCCGTAAAGACTCTTGGTCCATCGGGGTTGATGTAATCTTTGATGTATTCATAATCAAGGTCATAGCCAATATCTCTATAAAAATCTCTGTAATCAACATCTCCAGGATAACCCTCTTTGGAACTCCACACCTGCTTAGATGACTCCCCATCTCGTCCAAAGGCGGCTACACCATGAGGGGTAAAGGCAGGGGCATAGACACCATTAAGAGCCGTTGGCGTAGCATAGACCAGAGCGTGAGAATCGACGATAAAAAACTCAATGCCGTTTTCATTGAGTATTCTATCAAGTCCATCGTAATAGGCACACTCGGGCAGCCAAATTCCTTTGGGAGAGCGGTTAAAGTGCTTTTGGTGAGCTTTGATCGCAACTTCAATTTGTACCTCAACGGCCTTTTCATTAACACACAGTAGGGGCAAAAATCCATGCGTCGCCCCACAGGTAATGACCTCCAAAGAGCCTTTATCATAGAAGTAGCGATAGCCATTAAGGACATTGCCCTCAAGTACCGTCTCAAAAAACTCTTTGGTCTCTTTGAAAAAGTGATGATAGAATAGAGCATTGTTGTGAAAGTTGGGATCATCTTTGCTCGTACGAGCTACCTCTTTTTCACCCAACTCAATTTGACGGTTGAGAAATTTTGAATATTTATCCATCAAGTGTGCATCGTCAAGCATCTCAGCAAGAGGTGGTGTGATGGAGGTGGTGAGCTTAAACTCCACCCCCTCATCTTCTAGCTTTTTAAGACGAGTGAGCAGAGGGATATAGCACTCTGTAATCGCCTCAAAGAGCCAGTGCTCTTCTAAGAAATTATCATACTGCGGATGTTTGACAAAGGGAAGATGCGAGTGTAGGATGGGAACCCAGTAACCTTTAACCATTATTGCCTCCTTGATGATGGCTTGATGAACTTTCATTGCTTTGGCTCATTTTGTTTAGGTAGCGTAAACGCTCTAACTCTTTGATATATTTTGCCGATGAGCCACTAAACTCAAGATGCTCGATAGAAGAGTGCAACAACTGACTCCACGACTCACCTTTTCGCATCCATATCTCATCATCTGGGGCAGGTAGATTGATTTGGGATGAGAAGGTCTGAACGCTCTGGGAGGCAAAGAGTTCTTGGAAGGTATGCTCAACCATATAGCCTACCTTAGCGTAAATTTTTTGGTTTTCAAATACTCCTTTGATAAAGTACTCACTCACCGCAAAAGGGGAGCTAAACTCAAAGAGCATGCCTTTAGTATTATAAATTCTAAAATATAACTCTTGAGTATTTAAATCAATACCTCTGGCTGTGAGTGTCTCATCTGTAATTTCCCAATAGATATAATACTTGGATTGATTGACAGGCAAGAGGGTGACTCTATCTTTGTAGTATCGGCTGGGTATTGGATACTCTTTCATATCCATTTGCGGAATCTCTTGTGCTATGGTATCGATGGCATGAGTTGTACTTGAATAACTCTTTTCATCTTTGATACTTTGGTGAATCAAATGCTCTGTGTTTTCTCTCATATCATTTCCTTATTATAGATTATACTCTAACTTTAGTCCTACAGTGATACTATTGATGCTTATTAAATACCCTTGTGGCAATCTTTTGGGCATCATCTTGAATGGCTTTTAGATGCTCTTGGGAGATAAAGCTCTCGGCATAGATCTTATAGACCTCTTCGGTACCTGATGGTCGAATGGCAAACCAGCCATTGTCGGTACTGACTTTTAACCCTCCAATAGCTGCACCGTTATCGGCTTTGGTAAGTATTGAAGTAATTTTTTCTCCTGCAAGTATCTCATCGGTAATATCATCGGCTTTAAGGGCTTTGAGGATTTTCTTTTGTTCACTGTTTGCAGGGGCATCCATTCGTGCGTAGATGGGCTCACCAAACTTTTGAGTCAGCTCTTGGTAGTGTATAGCAGGGTCTTTACCCGTAGTTGCCAATATCTCAGCGGCGAGAAGATTGAGGATGATGCCATCTTTATCGGTGCTCCATACTTTGGCATTTTTACGCAAAAAGGATGCTCCTGCACTCTCTTCACCCCCAAAGAATACTTCACCCTCAATCAGTGGCTTAACAAACCACTTAAAGCCTACAGGGGTCTCATAGAGCTTGGCATTGTGACTTGCTACTACGCGATCGATCATAGAGCTACTTACCAATGTTTTTCCCACGCCTAAGCCCTTAAAGTCTCTACTCTTTAGAAGATAATCAATCGCCACAGAGAGGTAGTGGTTGGGGTTCATTAATCCGTGGCTCTTAGTCACAATGCCGTGTCTATCAAAATCAGTATCGTTTCCAAAAGCAATATCGTATCGCTCTTTCATATCAATCAACCCTGCCATCGCAAAGGGGCTAGAACAATCCATTCGAATCTTGCCATCTTTATCGCAGTGCATAAAGCTAAAGGTAAAGTCCACAGCGTCATGGAAAATATCCATATTGAGATTATACCGCTCTTTGATCGCTTTGTAGTAGGCTAATCCCGAGCCACCCATCGCATCGGCACCAATTTTAATATTGGCTTTTTGGATCGCCTCCATATCGATGATATTTTCTAGGTCTTCCACATAGGGAGTCACATAGTCATACGCTACCAAAAATTGAGTCTCCAGAGCCTCTTCAAGAGCTAGGCTTTTAACCTCTTTTAAACCATTTTCTATAATCTCATTGGCTCTTACTTGGATCTCATCGGTGATCTCTACATCAGCAGGCCCTCCGTTGGAGGCATTGTATTTAAAGCCACCATCACTAGGAGGATTGTGCGAAGGGGTGATGACGATTCCATCCGAGTTGGGGTGGGTTAAAATAGCATGAGAGATAACGGGGGTAGGGGTGTATCCAAAATTTTGAGCATAGTATGTTTTGATCCCATTGGCTGCTAATACCTCTAAGGTAGTTCTGTGTGCTGGGGTGGAGAGGGCATGGGTATCCATACCAATAAAGAGCATATCGTGACCTTGAGCTTTGTGATACTCCGCCACCGCTTGAGCCATCGCTAAAATATGCGTTTCGTTGAAGCTTTGTTTACTAGAGCTTCCTCGATGCCCTGAGGTTCCAAATGAGACTCTGTGGGATTCATTACTCATATCGGGCTTTTGGGTATAGTAATCACTAATAAGTTGGGCAATATTCTCTAAGATTGCTTTGGGGGCGACTTTACCTGCGTTTTGATGGTGTGACATGTAACTCCTTTTTATGATTGTGTACTTTTATCTAAATTCTCTACGCCAGGAAGGATTTTTCCTTCAAGAAGCTCCAAGGAAGCTCCTCCACCTGTAGAGATAAATGAGAAGTTCTCTTTCTCTCCTGCCTTATCGGCTGCATTGGCAGTATCTCCACCTCCTACAATACTGTAGGCATAGGTGTCGGCAATAGCATGAGCAATGCGGTACGTTCCCTTGGAGAACATATCCATTTCAAAGATTCCCATAGGTCCATTCCAAACAATAGTATTGGAAAGCCCAATCGCCTCTTCAAAGAGCTTGACCGTTGCAGGACCAATATCAACAGCTTGAAAGCCCTCCAATATATCTTGAACAGGAACGATTTTGGTATCAATGGGGTGCTCAATAGAGTCTGTGATAACCACATCAACAGGGAGATAGACTTTGACCCCTGCCTCTTTGGCACTTTGTAAAATAGAGCTTGCCTCTTCAAGATACTCATCTTCGACTAGTGAGTTTTGCATATTGTGTCCCAATGCCTTTAAAAAGGTACTGCTCATCGCTCCACCAATAATCATCTTATCAATCTTGGGGATAATGTTTTTGAGTAAAGTAATCTTGGAAGAGACCTTCGCCCCACCTACTACAACCATAATGGGCTTAGTAGGGTGAAAGAGAGCTTTGGCAAAGGCATCGATCTCACGTTTGAGCAAGAAGCCAGCGATATTGGTATCGCAATAGTTGGCAATGCCATAGGTTGAAGCGTGTTTGCGGTGACTTGTTCCAAAGGCATCATTGATATAGATATCACAGAGTTTGGCTAGTTTTTGAGCCAAGCTATCATCGTTTTGTTTCTCCCCCTCATAGAAGCGGATATTCTCAAGCAAAATAATTTCACCTGACTCATCGGAGTTGATGTAGTCAATTTGGCTATCAAAATGGTCAACGAGTTCTATCTCTCGTTCAAGCAGACGTGAAAGGCGTTTGATAATATGACGCAACGAAAAATCATCGCTTCTTTTTCCTTTGGGTCGTCCTAGGTGGGTGACTAAAACAATCTTTTTTGCCCCATGGTCGATACAGTAATTGATGGTTGGCAGAGCTGCTTTGATACGGCTATCATCCGTAATATTATGATGGCTATCCATGGGAACATTAAAATCAACGCGAATCAGAACGCTTTGATTTTCAACTTCTACATCTTTTAGACTCTTAACATTTTGCATGAGCTCTATATTAGACAACATGAGGCTCCTCTCCTATATCGCGTTCAATAATATACATTTTATTATAGTATTGGTGTGCCATCCGACCCGAATCAAAAGCAGGAATCACATCGGTCAAAGAGCGTTTCATCATCTCTACCCAATGCGATTTATCATCATAATAGGCTGGAACAACATCATTTTCTAAAATACTCATTAAGTTTTCATTATCAATACGGTCTTGTTCTTCAATAGATAGCGTATGCGAAATGGGTGGAATAGTAAAGGAGTTGACCCCTTCAATGCTAAATTCAGGATGCCATCCATCGGCTACAGAGAGGTTAATAGCCCCATTCATTGCCGCTGTCATACCGCTTGTTCCACTGGCTTCTCGTGTAATTCTTGGAGTATTGAGCCAAATATCGGCTCCTTTTTTGAGCATCATCGAAAGCCCCAACTCATACCCCACAAGTATAGCTACATTAGGGTAGTTGCGACTGATGTAGTTGATCTCATTAAAGAGATTAATCGCTTGGGTATCAAAGGGGTAGGGTTTACCTGCCCAAATAATCTGCACGGGGTATTTGCTGTTGCTAATAAACTTCTCAAAGCGTTCAAAATCGTGTTTGAGCAATCCTGGGCGTTTATACTCTGCAAAGCGTCTTGCCCATACGATGGTAAGCACATTGGGGTCAAACATCTTACCCGTTTGATCGGCTACTTCAATAAAGAGCATACGTTTAAGATGCTTTTTACGGGCTTCAAGCTCATAATCCTCATGCTCATCAAGGGCTTTGAGTAGTCCTTTATCACTCCAATAACGTCTGTTTTGAGCATTGGTGATGTGGATAATACTGCAACGTCCCTCTACATGAGACCACATTTTCTTGGCTACAGTAGAGTGGATTTTTGAGACTGCATTGGCAACTTTAGCGAGTTTTAATGCTCCTACTGTAAGACTAAATCGCTCACCTTCAATGCCTGTTATATTTCGTACCTCTTTGAGTGAGAGCGAATTAAAAAAGCCCATTTTGTGCAACATATTGATGTCGTGTTCTTCATTACCTGCTTTTTCAGGCGTATGGGTAGTAAAGACAACTTTATCTCTTAATATCTCAAGGTCTTTATGTTTATGGTGCAATTCAAAAACAAGTGGCAGTGAGTGCCCTTCATTCATATGATAAATATCAATCTTTTGTTTAAGTGCATTTAAGACCTTCACCCCACCAATACCTAAAACAATCTCTTGGGCAATACGGGTTTCGGTATTAGAGTCATAAAGTTTGTGGGTGATGGTACGAGAGAGGTAGTCATTCTCATCCACATCGGTTGTAAGGAGTATCATAGGAGCCGTACTAAAGGTTTCACTAGGCAGTAGTAGAGCCTTTACCACCACAGGTCGACCATTGATTTTAACGGTTACGGAGATTTTTAAATCTTCTAAAAAGTAGTAGCGTTTGCGTCGAAATTCAACTTTTAGGTTACGCTCTGCATCTCTCTCTTGATCATAGTAACCGTAGCTCCATAAAATACCCACTCCTATAATGTTTTGTTTAAGATCATAGGCACTGCGCATATGAGAACCTGCCAAAAAACCAAGCCCTCCTGAGTAGATCTTGAGTGCTTGATGGATGGCAAACTCCATTGAAAAGTAAGCGACACTCTTGGAGTATTTTTGATCTATATCGTATGTATGTAGTTTTTTCATAGACTATCCTCTATATGTAGTAATTTTGCTCCTTCAAGTGCACCGTTATCACTTGAGCTTAATAAGATTTTTGGTGCTTTTCGAATGGATGAAAATGAACTGTTATTATAGCACTCTTTTAGATAATCTAACAATTGGGGGTTGTGTTGTATGACAGAGCCACCATAGATAAAGCAATCGGGATCCAAAAGATTGAGCAGTGTAAAAAAGGAGTGAGCCAGTGCATCTAAAAAGTTTTGATGGATCTGCTCTCCTTTTTTGCTTGATTGAAGGGTTTCAAGTGTGATGTTAGGTAGGTTAAGATGGTAGTACTCTGCCCACCTGTGCAAAGCACTCCCACTGAGAGTAAGCTCCAAACAATCACTCCTACCGCAACCACAGACAAATGGAGTAGCTCTAAAAGGGATATGTCCAATCTCCCCTGCAAAGTTATTTCGTCCCGATAGAATCTTATCTCCATCGACCAGTGTACTTCCAAATCCTGTACCGATATAGAGTACCACAATTGTATTGGCATCGCTATGAATTTTGTTTTCATAACGTGCGGCACATTTTAGGTCATTATCGATAGCAAGAGGGATAGCATATTTTTGTTCTATGACCTTTTTTATATCCAAATTTTGCAAAGTGATATTGGGAGCTGAGAGTATAACCCCATCACGTATCTGCCCTGCAAAGGAGATGGCAATGCTCATAATAGGGTATTTTACAATCATATCGTCTAAAAATGCTATGAGATCAACGCTTTGGCTAGAAAGTGTCATAATATCACTATCGTCGAGTTGATAACGAAAGTTTGTCCCTCCATAGTCGATGGTTAGATGCATTGCCCTATCCCTTGTAGAGCTCTATATATTCACTAGCAGAGTGTTTCCATGAGTTGTCCACGAGCATATTGTGTTTGGAGATTGCTTTAAACTTATCGTAGTTGCCGTAGAGGGAGAGAGCTTTTGCCATAGCATGGAGCATCCAGTAGAGGTTATGTTCACTAAAGGTGACACCTACTCCTTTTGGGCAGGTTTCAATATTGCCTACATCGGTAAAATCAACTACTGTATCGTGCAATCCACCCGTCTTGGCAACAATGGGCATGGTACCGTATCGCATCGCTATCATTTGATTGAGTCCACAGGGTTCAAAGGTCGAAGGCATCAGCAAGAAATCAGCACTGGCATAGAGCTTGTGACTGAGTGCCTCATCATACCCTACCTCAATATGGATATTATCATAAGTGTGTGCCATCGTCTCAAAACGGTGATTGTAATAATCCTCTCCGCTTCCAAGTATGAAGAAATTGGCTTCAAAATCTTTGAAAAGATGCAATCCTTCTAGGAGCAAATCGACTCCCTTTTGTGAGGTGAAACGACCAATAAAGATAAAGAGCGGACGATTGCCATCAGCTAATCCAAACGCTTCACATAAAGCAAGTTTATTGTCATTTTTGCCCTTATAGCGTTTGGTTGAGAAGTTTTTATAGAGGTCTTTATCCTTTTTGGAATCAAAAATATCTGTAGAGATGCCATTGACAATCCCTACAAGCTTATGGCTGTTGATACGCAGTACTTCATCAAGCCCATAGCCAAAGAGTGGGGTTTGTATCTCATTGGCATAAGTTTTACTCACCGTTGTCACCACATCGCTATAGGATATTCCTGCTTTGAGGAAATTGACATTGTCGTAATACTCCAATCCATCGAATTTAAAGCACTCCTCCCAATCAATCTCCAATTCATACATCAGCTCTTTTGTAAAGACCCCTTGATAGGCAAGATTGTGAATGGTCAAGACAACTTTGGTATCAAGCACGTAGCGTGTCTTGGCAAGGAGTGCCACCAAAGCACTTTGCCAATCGTTGATATGGATGACATCAATTTTGAGCTTCATGCGTATCATCACCTCCAATACGGCGTAGCTAAAAAGTCCAAAACGCAATCCATTATCCCCAAACTCTCCATAGGCATCGTGGTAGAGTCCTATTCTATCGCAAATAATTGGATTATAGACAAAAATATCCTCTGGCACATCGGCTCGATGAAAAATATCAAACTGATGACGTACCCCATAGAGCCAATACTCAAAGCTTAGCCCACTTGGGACGATGTTGTATTTGGCTCTATCTATCATGCTATAAAGTGGCATAATGGTATAGACATTGTGTTTAACTTCTCGCAAGGCATCGGGCAATGCGTGTGCTACATCAGCCAAGCCTCCACTTTTGGCGTATGGAAAAATCTCACTTGCGGCAAATAGTATATTCATTAATAACCCTCCTTATAGGTTTTTGCTGCCTGATCAGGCATGACGACATTGATAGAGATATTGCTATCAAGCTCAAATCCAGCTATCTTATAGATGCGTGGGATTATATCGATAGAGAAGCGATAATACTCTTTGGTTTTGGATGAGTAGTTATGGTAGGGAGCATTTTTGATAATCATATTAAATGAAACCTCTCCCAATACCTTGTGAAACTTTTTAAAAAACTCATGGAGTATATCGCTTAGTGATGCTATATCGTTGGGTTCAAACTCAATAATGGATGAGAGCCTCTTTTTAGCTACAACCTTCACCTCAAAAGCATACTGCGAAGCATAGGGACAAAAGAGGATGAAATCGCTGTTTTGAAGTACAATATTTTTGTTATATTGTTGCTCTTCATAGACAATATCATCAAGCAAAGCACGACGATGCTCTTCATAGTAGCTCTTTTGATACTCTAGCACTCTTTGCATCTGTTTTGAGGCATAGGGAAGTGCCATAATTTGCGTATGCGAGTGAGCCATCGTAGCTCCTGCATTTTCACCTTGATTTTTAAAGACACTCAAATAGGCCAGTCGCTTATCTTTTTTGAGACTTCTGGCTCGTTGTTGGATAAGGCTTAGGTAATTGACAAACTCATTATAGCTGTAATCCCACATCTGTTTGTTGTGATCAGGTGTCTCAATAAGTACCTCATGCGCACCAAATCCACTCATGGTCTCAAAGTACTGGTCTCTATGAAAACTAGGAGCATGGTCGATAGAGAGGGCATTGTAGAGATTGGGGACGACCCTACATTGCCACTTACCTTTTTGCTCAATTCGTGCTATCTCATTGGGCGTATGGGCTTCATTACCTTCATCAAAGGGGCAGGTATGTCTGCTATCTATAGTATGTTGCGAAGCAAAATTGATAGGACGTTTGAGTCGTTCAGGTGCAAAGAGCCTCCACTCTTGGTTTAGTTTACAATATCTAAATTCTGACACATTCTCTCCTAATTAAATATACCATTTTTTCAAATTAAAATCCTCAAAATAGAGTGTCACTTCTTCATAGAGTGGAGATTTTTGCTCAATCTTGCCATCAATGCTCAGCATACACGAAAAGTGTGTTTTGTGTGGCTGGCAAGCTTCAATCTGGATTTCAATGGTATCATTATAGCCAACCACCACACGCTTTTGATTAAGTATCATCTCATGGATACCTTTTTGGATGGGTATTGTAAAGATTTTTTCATTGAAGTGGATGGTTAACAATGTATTGTTGCTAAGTTCTTGGAGTCGTTCACCTTTAAAAAGCAGATAGAGTACATTGTCCCTATCTTGACCATAAAAGACCTCTTGCAAAAAGAGAGTGGTACTCATTGTACTAAGCTCTCGTCTAAAATCGATATAGCCACAATTGAGCCACTCATAGAAGTGATTGCTCTTGCCATCAATGGTAGGAGCGATGTAATCAAGTGGAGCAATATGAAAACTCTGCTCTTTGGCTTTGGCTACGATGGGTTTATAGATTTGGGCAGGAATCTCTTGATGCATTAAAAAATAGATATTTTTAAGATGCCCTCGAAACTGCTCATCAAACTGTGCGGCATAGGCAGTATAGTGGTCATCACCATACCACCAAAACCAATCACTGCCCAAGGCTATCATAAACTCTTTTTCGATTTTATTGCGTAGAGTCTCATCAAAACTGTTTTTGAGTTGGTCGTAGAGATTTTTAGCACCATCGAGCATCTCCCACGCTAGGTTTTTATCCTGAGAGCCTATCCATATATCAAAATTAGCATTGATCCAGCTACCACTTGCAATCTTTTCAAGTGAGCCTATGGGTAAATCCTCTTTGCTCTGCACATCATCAAAAAGCAGGGTTTCACACCACTCTTGTGCTTCCAAGCCCTCATAGAGTGCCTCAAAAAACTCCATGGCATTATGGGGATAAAACTCCCAAGCATTCTCGCCATCAAGAATGACGCTTACTTGCATAGAGTCTTGGTGATTGAGATAGATATTGTGTAGATGCTCAATGAAATGATTTGCTGCCTCTTTGGCATCTTTGCGACTGTACTCAAAACCAATCAAATCGCTTAGATAATGGTCTCTAAAAAAGAGATGCATCATTTTGCCCTCTTGGGAGATATAGCGGTAGGGTCTGTAGAGTTTGGCTTTATTGGCATGAGAGATACTCTTAAACAACACCGCCTCATCACTACACGCCCACTTGATATTGTGATTGGCTAGTAGCTCAATGGTTGCTTGACTCACACTTCCCTCAGAGGGCCAAATGCCTTTGGGTTTGCTATCAAAAAGCTCTTCGTAGAGCTTAATGGCTTCACGCATATTTTGCGTAGCAAACTCTTCATAGTTGGCATCGCTTTTGGGCAGCAGCACATCACTTCTTGCCTCTTTGGCACTCTTTCTATCAAGCAGTAGTGGCAAAATAGGGTGGTAGTAGGGGGTGGTCGAGAGAGCAATTTGTTGGGTGGAGGCTAATTTTTTGTAATAAGGAATCACATCTTCGATAAACTTTAAGAGCCTATCGATGAGTTCTAGTTTTTGGTTTTGGTCAAATCCCTTGCCTTGAATCAAAAACTCCTTGACCACATGACAGCTTTGACGTAGATAGTTACCGCACCAGCTGAGTAAAAAAAGCACTTGGGCATCCAGGATTTGAGCGTGAGAGAAGTTTTTGAGTGAGCGTTCATCACTGATAAACTTGAGATAGAGTTCATGGTAGCGTGGCAGGGGCTTAATCATATGCTCCACATTAGCAGCAAAGATATAACGCTCTAGCAGTGCCAAATCGTTTTGGTTGAGTGAGGCAATATCAAATCTAAATGTGGTTAGAAGTTTATCTTTTGCACTCCCCTGAGCATAGCTTTGTATCTGTTCAAGCAGTGAAGGAACGAGATTAAAGGTGGCTTTGATGGAGGGGTGACGGCTTAGATACCACGGTATGTCGTAGTAGTCTTTAATAGTGTGCAAAAACACCCATGGCATCAATGTGGCATTGGCACTGCTATCTTTGTAGTAGGGCTGGTGCATATGCCACAAGAAGCTCAGATAGAGTTTTTTCATCTAAAGCTTTCTCCTTTTTCTATTCTTTTATCCATTTTTCAATTTTATCTTGGTATTGATAGAAGATTTTACCTGCACTCTTCTCATCTTCAGCTTGGACGTAGAGGTTGAGATACTCTTGGTGCTGGTCAGGGACCATCAATATCCACTCCTCTTCACTCACCCAAATTTTGACACCATCAACCGAAGAGGTCTTTTTATCTTTGCCATCTTCAAGGAATTTACGCATCATTTTACCCTTTTTGGCACTAGGGCAGGGGATGTTTTCACCTTGGAAGGCAAAATCGGGGAGCTTTTTGATGATTTTTGATAGCTTGTGTCCCGATTTTTGGATCAGTTCAAGTATCTTGATACTGGCAAAAACAGCATCTTTATTGAGTCCAAATTGACTAAAGGCAAAATGTCCATCGGTATCGGCGATGAGGTCATACTCTTGGAGGTTTTGGGCTTTGAAATTACCAAATTTTTCTCGTGAAATCTCTAAATTTTTGTATTTGATAAAATCAGGAGCCCATGCAGGAAGCAAGATTTTAAGCGTCGTTTCACTGGTCATATCAAGGAGTTGAAGCAAGGCTAAGAGCATCACAAAATCATAAATCAAATTGCCTCTATCATCGATGAGTTGAAGCTTTTGACCGTTGGGGTAGATAATCATCCCACAATCTAAATTGAGCGAATGGACAATGTTTTCGATATTCTCTTGAGCCTGTGCCAAATTAATGCTTTCAGCTTTTTCATGTTTGTAGGCATTGAGGATAATGTTATCAATGCCTAGTTTATTGATGATTTGAGGATAGGTATCGGTGGTTGAGCCATGCATTATATCTACGGCTATACGCATTTCACTTGTGGCAAATTGGTTCTTTTCAAAATAGCTCAGTAGGCGAGAGATATAACGCTCTTTGACCTGTGCATCTTCGCAGACCTCACCAATATCGAGGTAGTTTACCCGTCTAAAGTTCTCTCTAAAGAAAATCCGCTCAATGGATTGAGAGAGTTTGGTGTCAATTGGAAGCCCCTCATGGGTATAAAATACAATCTCCGTATTTTCTGGATTTTGTACCGATTGTCTAAAGTGAATCCCCGCTGCAATTTTGTCATCTTGGTGCAAGGCGTGACGCACCACATTAGAAGGTACATTAAAGAGATTGGTAACATTAATCCCCGTTGAGAGCATACCACTTACAAAGGCACGTTTGAGCATTCGTGAGCTGTTGTGATAGTCTCGTGAGATATAGACAATAGAGCCAACGGGTAAGATAGAACCAAAAGATTCCGCTAGTTTGGTAGCCATTTGAGCAGAGAGTTCAATATTGGTACGCCCCACTACCGAGCCATTTTCAAAGATAGAGGATTTGTATTTATTTCCCCAAATCACATTGGTACTGACTACTGCTGAGGGTTCAATGACTTTATCGGGCCACATAATAATATCACGCTCAAAAGCTACCTTTTTGTTGATAAGACACTTCTCAGCGACAATCACCCCAAAGGCTGCTTTGACATCATCTTTGATGATATTATCATTACAAAGGACAGCGTTGTTGAGTTTGACTTTTGAGCCAATCTGTACATCGTGCCACAAGACACTGTTGATAACTTCAGAGTGCTTTTTGACCTTGGAGTTATCGCCAATAGAACAATCTTGCAAGGTTACACCCTCTGAAATCTCTACATTTTTGCCCAGTACTACTGTACCTTTGACACGGATTTTTTCATGAAGCTTTGTGCCTTCCTCCATATAGACAATGCCCTTATCTATCTCTTTGGCTTTGCCTTTGTATGGCAGGGCTATATCACCTCTAAAAATATCTTGATAGACCTCACGATAGCTCTCAGGATTGCCTACATCTCTCCAGTATCCCTCTAGTGAACATCCCCATAAAGGAATATCTTCTTGCATCAGTTTTGGGAATAAGTCTTTGGCAAAGTCAAAATTCTCACGATAGGGAATATGCTCCAAAATTTCAGGCTCTATCATATAGATACCTGTATTAATCGTATCGCTAAAGACCTCACCCCAGCTAGGCTTTTCTAAAAACTTCTCAATTTGCTCCTCTTCATTGGCAATAACAACACCAAATTGGAGTGGGTCTTCAACGGATGTGAGGGTGATAGTAAGTTTGGACTCTTTTTTCTTGTGAAACTTCTCGATCTTTTTAAAATCAAAGTTGGTGACCAAGTCACCGCTTACGATAATAAAGGTTTCATCCAAAAACTCACGAGCAAAAGCAACCGCACCTGCTGTACCGTAATCATCATCGGGCAGAACATAGGCAATCTTGACACCCAAGCTTGAACCATCCCCAAAATGCTCTTTGATAATATCGGGTTTGAAATAGAGCAGTACCGCCATCTCCGTGATACCAAGCTCATCTCTAAGTTTGATAATAGTATGCTCCATCATCGGTCGGTTGAGAATGGGTAACATCGGTTTGGGTATGGAGTTGGTGAGTGGCTGTATTCGTGTTCCAAAGCCACCTGCTAGTACAATTGCTTTCATTTTTTTATCCTTCTTTGTTGATTTTCCATGCAGTACATACATTTAAAAGTTGTCGATTCTTTTGAAAGAGTTTATGCATACTGTGTAGAATTTTTTTGAGTATTATGACCGTATCGACGACATAGGGACCTTTATTGAGCATGATACAATCAGCTCTTTGGGCAAATGCTGCGTCGGTTACTTCGGCCCTTGTAGGGAGGTTTTTTTTCATCTGCCCCTCGAGTATCTGCGTGGCGTAGATCACAGGGACCAGGGCTGACTCACAGATATCAAAGATCTCCTCTTGAATATAGGGCAAGTTATCAAAGCCAACCTCAATAGCCAGATCTCCTCGTGCTATCATCAATGCAAAGTTCTCTCTTTTGATCAGCTGTGAGAGGATCTGCGGGAGGTTTTTAACTCCCAATTTTGTTTCAATCTTGGGGACAATGGCAATCTTTTTTTTGCCTGCTTGGTTCAATATCTCTTGGATTATTTGAATATCCTTGGCACTTTGGGTAAATGAGATACCAATAAAGTCTGCAAACTCTATTACTTCGCCAAGATTGTCTCTATCTTCATCGGTAATAGCAGGGATATCCATATTGGTATTGGGGAAGTTGATCCCCTTTTGGGCTTTTAAAAGTGTACCGTTTGCTTTGGCAGAGATAACTTTGAGCTCGACTCCAATATCAAGCTTTTGGGTGACAATAGCTCCTATTTTACCATCATCAATGAAAATGCTGTCACCCTCATTGACATATTGAAATATCTCTGCATTGGAGCATGCGACGATTGCAGCATACTCTTTTTGTTTATAGCTAAATGTTTTGTGACCCAATATATCTTGATGCGTTAAAATAATCTCATCGTGTTGAAATACTCTAATCTCTTCATCCAGATAGATAAAGTTATGCAAAGAGCTAGAGTGTTTACGTTTGGGTGAATGCAGATGGGTATCTTGGTCGATTAAAATCTTGCGATCGGGGATAAAATAGAGGCGTTGTTTATCTCGATAGAGTTTAAAGGTATGGATATTATCCCGTGAGTTGTCTTCTATCTTGATCTTATTGTATTTGAGACAGTGTTTATAAAATGCATCATCAACGACAAGCGAAGCGTTGAGACTATTGCCTTGCATATCGATAGAGGCTTTTTGTGTAGCACTGTTTTTGTCTCCTCTAGGAAGAATATCCACCTCTTGAGCACTCTTTTTAGAGCCAATTTTAAAAGGGATCAATACCTTTTGAAACTCCCCCGTTCTATTTTTGGGTCCAGCTAAATCGACATATATTTTTGCATCTCCCTTTTTTTTGCGGTTATACTCTTTAATGTGGAATGCCATTTGTGACCAAACGTGAGGAGTGTCATGAGCTGTATTGATTCTTAGCAGTGACACCCCTTCATCTAGTAAGTTTTTGATGAGTTCATCGGAGTGTGCAGCCTCACTAGGGAGGGTTACCATGATCTTGGTATTGAGGGTATCATCGTATTTTTTGCCAAAAATTTTTGTATGCTCTTTGAATATTTTTTTTGCATCTTTAAAATCAAGGTAACTGTTTTTATCACTGTGGCTCTTTTGATCCAATATCTTCTCTAAAACCTTGATATTTTGATGAATGGAGCTCATAACACAGGTTTGTGAACGCCCTAAAGAGGAGAGTCCCATAGAGGTTAGCTCATCTTGCAGCAAGGTTAAATCAAAGCTTCTTAATGTAACGTAGTCATTGAGGTTGTTTTCTACAAGCTCTTTTGATGCAGCATTTCGATTATTGAGTAGAGCCTTTTTGAGAGCTTTAAGCTCATCTAAAAGCTTTTGAACTTTTACAGTACTCATGAGTAGAGTAACCTTGATACGAGGTCAAGCAGTTGGGGATTAATCTCATATTTTTGAGAATTGACGTGTTCTATGGAAACAAACTCAAATTCGCTCTTTTTATAGACGATCACATTGGCACATTTATCTTGAGAGAGCAAACGATCCACTGCATAGGTGACATACTCTGCAGCCATCAAGCGATCAAAAACAGTAGGATTTCCACCCCTTTGAATATGTCCTAATATTGTCGCTCGTGTCTCGATACCCACATCATGAGTGAGCCACTCTACTGTCTTGTCTGTTATGTCACACCCCTCAGCCACAATGGCGACGATGTATTTTCTGCCATTGGCAAGTTCATGTTTGAGCCGTTTACCAATGGTAGCAAAATCATACTCAAGTTCTGGGATAATACAGACCTCTGCACCACTTGTAATGGCTGAAATAAGAGCCAAATAACCGCAATCTCTCCCCATTGTCTCTATCACACAGGCACGTCTAAACGATGCAGAAGTGTCGCGTACCGAATCAATTGCCTCTCTAATGATATTAAGAGCCGTATCGACCCCCAAACAGTAGTCTGTACCAAATATATCGTTATCAATAGTAGCAGGAATGCCAATAAAATTGATACCAAAATCGTGATGGAATTGATTGAGTGCCCTAAAAGAGCCATCTCCTCCTAATACAATGACCTTATCTATGCCATGCTTTTGTAGATTTTCAAAAGCTTGTTTACGATACTCATACTCAAAGAAGCGTTTGGAACGAGAAGAGCGTATCATTGTACCCCCCTCATGCATCATCCCTGCTACATCTTGATAAGTTGCTTTTTGAATATCTCCATCAATCAACCCCTCTAGTCCATCGTAGATAAAAAAAGGCTCTATATTATTATGCAAAGCATAATCGACAAACTGCTTGATAGCAGGGTTCATGCCTGCACAATCCCCACCTGATGTCATAATGGCTATACTCATCTTACTCTCCCTCTTTGAAAAAACTTATAATATCTCTTTTTATAACTTATAGTACTATTTATTTGTTTATTTTTTAATAAAATCAAAAAAAATATAATATAGATGTGATATATTTGAGAGTTATGCTATACTTATATTCAGATACAAGGTTACTTTTTAATCATTAATACAGTATGGAGTTATATACATGAAAACATCTCTTCTATTTGGTATTCACTGCCATCAGCCTATCGATAATTTTGATAATGTGGTCTTGGAGATCATTGAAAAGTCCTACAAACCCTTTTTCAAAGTGCTAGAGGAGTTTCCCAATTTTAAATGCTCGGTGCACTTTAGCGGTTGGATATTGGAGTTTATTCAAAAAAATGATCCAGAACTTTTTACATTGATGCAAAAGCTCTCTTCTCAGATAGAGTTCTTTACAGGGGGGTATTATGAACCCATTTTGGCATCTATTTCAAGTAGAGATAGAGTAGCACAGATTCAAAAACTTTCACAATTTATCAAAAAACACTTTAAACAGACTCCCCGAGGACTCTGGCTTACCGAACGAATATGGGATGATTCGATTATCGATGATCTAGCCAAATGCAGTGTTGAGTATGTGATTGTGGATGATTATCACTTGATCGCTTCGGGGCACAGCCCCAATGATCTTAATGGATATTTTATCACCGAAAACAGCAACAACCATATTGCCCTCTTCCCTATCAATAAAGATCTGCGTTATATGATCCCTTTTGCCACCATTGATGAGACGGTGGAGAAGCTTCACTCCTTTAGTCAAGAGGAGGGCAAGAATGCTGCGATTATCTTTGATGATGGAGAGAAGTTTGGTATCTGGCCAAAAACCTACAAAAGGGTCTATGAGGAGGAGTGGCTTAGGGAGTTCTTTACGCATGCCATTACTGATGAAACGATTACACCTATGACCTTTGAGGAGTATTTTGAAGCCAACCGTGCACTCTCACTCGTCTATTTGCCAACGGTCTCCTATCATGAGATGGGGGAGTGGTCGGTGTTGCCCAATCTAACCAAAAGTTACCATAAGTTGCTTGATCAGATGGGAGAGGATGAGTATCTTATCCGAGGGGGTATTTGGAAGAACTTCTTTTTAAAGTATGATGAGAGTAACTGGATTCATAAACGCTCATTAGAGCTATCCAAAGATAGAATCAAAAGCAAGGAGTATGAGGAGGCTCTCTTTAAGACGCAGTGCAATGATGTATTGTGGCACGGGGTCTTTGGGGGTATCTATCTGCCCAATCTTCGCGATAACGCCTACCGTTATATTATCGAGTGTGAAAACCTCAAAGAAATCAAAAATGATCTGCTTATTCGTGATATCGATATGGACTCCATAGAGGAGTATAAGTTCTATACTCCTAATCTACTTACCATCATCAAACCAAAGCATGGCGGACAGATTGTGGAACTTGATTTGCGAAAAGAGTGTTTTAATCTTCAAAATACACTGACGCGTTACCATGAGGTCTATCACGATAAGATCCAAAAGGTTCAAGAGGGTGAGGAGGAGAGTGAGAGTGAAACGACCACCATTCACAAGAATCTGTTGAAAACCACTGAAGATATTGAAAAGATCACCGATTGGTATCTCAAAAAATCTCTGATTGATCATATCAGTGATGATGCTTTAACGCTTGAAAACTTTAGACGTTGCAGTTTTAAAGAGTATGGAGATTTTGCCAATCAACCCTATGAAGTGATCGATGCCAATAAGGGAAGTATGATACTCAAACGTCAAGGGGGTATCTACGCTCCTGATAAGTTTGCCACAACGCTTACAAAAGATATAAGCTTTAAAAATGCAACCATTACGACGCAGATCAATATCGAAACCCTCTGTGAAGAGAAGCTAAGCTATATGAGTGAGTGGAATCTGCACTTTGCCGATTATGAAGCGGTCACTTTTAATGCTCAAGCACTAGAGGAGTCTCTTGAGATCATTGACTCCCAGTTGGTGATTGAAGATGGGCATCTCAATAAAAAGCTAATATATGATTTTGGTGAAGCGGTGAGTATCTACTGCTACCCAAGTAAAAGTATTAGTCAGAGTGAATCGGGAGTGGATTATACAACCCAAGGTGTTACCATTGGGTTTGTGAAACTTTTTGCCAAAAATCTAAGCTTTGAGTATAGTTTTAAGGTCTCTGGACTATAATCAACCGATTCAAAATTTAGAGGATAGTGATGTACAACAAAGCCCTGCGTCAAAAAAAAGAGATTGTCACTACAGGAGATAGCAGTGATACGCTCTACTCCCATGAGTTTAACGAACACTACCACTCGACCAAAGATGGAGCCTTGGTTGAGTCACTTCATAAACATATCATCCCTGCATTTAAATACAACCGCCATAAAAAGCATTTGACGATACTGGATATCTGCTTTGGACTGGGCTACAATACTCTAGCCACACTCTACTACATAGAGCAAAACAATCTGGATGTGACCGTTGAGATCTACTCTCCTGAGTTTGATTTGGAGTTGATTCATTCGCTGAAAAACTTTACTTACCCCAAAGAGTTTGAGAGCCTAAAAGATATTATTGAGGCACTATCCAATAAGTTGGAGTACTCTAGCGATACAATCAAAGTCAAGATACTATCGGGTGATGCAAGGCTTTCGATTCCCAAACTGACCCAAAAGTTTGATATTATTTACCAAGATGCCTTTAGTCCCAAGAGTAACCCTCTATTATGGACACAAGAGTATTTTGGAGATATTCAAAAGATTATGGCAAGGGATGGAATAGTGACTACCTACTCTATAGCTCTTGCCACGCGTTTGGCACTGCACGCCAATGGATTTAAGCTCTATCTTTATCAAGATCAAAAGATACGAAGCTCTACGATTGCTAGCTTGCAAAAAATTGAAGGGATAGAAGAGGTTAATATGGCTCATAAAATGGCTATCAACCCCAATGTAAAACCTCTAAGAGATCGTGATTTTCTATCATAAAAACTCAGTATTTTCAAGTGAGCGTTTTTTACGCTCCTCCCCTTCATCTTTGCACTTATGCTCTTCGATGTAGATATTGGTCATGGCAATTAAAAACGATGTAATAGCAGGTCCTAGTATCATACCCCAAAAACCAAAACTTGCCATCCCCGCAATAATGGAGAAGAAGATCAGCAGTTCATTGATCTCATGGGTAGATTTGAGCATATCTTTTTGCACAATTTTAATAATAATGGGCTTAATAAAGGTATCGGCAATAATCGAGATAACCACAATGGAGTAGGTTGCAATCTCCACAGATACGTCAACACCAAGATGGTTCCAACTATAGATTGACAGAGGCAACCAGACCAAAGCCCCACCTACTACAGGAATGAGTGAAGCAAAGCCATAGATAATTCCAAATAAAAGCCCATCAAAACCGTAAAACTGTATAAAGATACCAAACAAGAAGCCTTCAAAGATAGCCGTTACGACAATAGCATAGAAGACCACCTCCATAGTCGAAGAGACAAAACTGATAATTTTGGTACTCTTGATGGTAGGAATAGGAACAAGCGATTGAATAAAGTGAAAGACTCTATCACCGTAGAGGTTAAGCACAAAATAGAAGACAACTACCAACAAAATATTTTTCATAAAGCCTACTCCAGCACTTCCTGCTGAAGTCAAATAGGATGCATAGGCTTTGATAGAGGAGAGTATCTCTTCATCTTTAAAAAACTCTTTACTCAATTCGGTACCATAAGGGAGGGATCTAAGCAGCTCTTTGATGTAGATAGTCGAAGCACTAATGGTATCTTTGTTGACATTGCTAAGATAGTCAATCATAACAGCTGCGATATAGAGAATGGGTATAAAGAGCAGCAAAAAGAGCAGAAGGGTTGAAATGAGTGAACTCACTACTCTTGAGTTGAGTTTTTTGGTAAGCTTTTGGGTGACATTATACGTCGCCATAGTAAGCAAGAAAGCAATAACAATAGGGAACAAAAACGGCTCATAGACATTGTAAGCACCCCATAATGAAAGACTAAAAAAGAAAATAATTATCATATTTAAATTACTCAAAGAGACCACCTATACTAGTTTGTTGAGGAGGCTGCAACCTAAAGTGCTCATATGCTTTATGCGTTGCTACTCTCCCTCTCGCTGTCCGTTCAATGTATCCATTGGCTATCAAATAGGGTTCAAGTACATCTTCAATGGTACTCTCATCCTCACTCAACACGGCTCCAATGGTATTAAGTCCCAAAGGTTTACCTTTGGCTGAGATCAAAAGATTGATTAGTTTAATATCTTGCTCATCAAATCCTTGCCCATCAACTCCAAGCTCATCAAGAGCATACTTGGTCGTATCCAAGGAGATAATCTCCTCATTGGCAACTTCAGCAAAGTCTCGTACCCTACGAAGCAATCTAAGAGCAATTCGTGGTGTGCCTCGACTTCGACTTGCGATTTCATCACTTGCCTCATCGCAACTTAGTTTATTGAGTCGCTTGGAGGCTTGATGGACAATTTGTGATAGTTCATCTTGATTGTAAAACTGCATTCTAAAGTGCATCCCAAATCGATCTCTTAGTGGATTGGAGAGCATACCTGCTCGCGTGGTTGCCCCAATAAGGGTAAAACGGGGCAGCTCAATCTTGACCGTTTGAGCCGCAGGACCACTGCCGATAATAATATCAAGCCGAAAATCCTCCATAGCAGGATAGAGTATCTCTTCAATAGCAGGAGACATTCGGTGGATCTCATCTATAAAGAGAATGTCTCCCTCTTCAATATTGGTCAGTATCGCTGCCAAGTCTCCCGATTTTTCGATCATCGGAGCGGCAGTGGTTTTGATATTGGCATCCATTTGAGATGAGATAATATTTGCCAAAGTTGTCTTGCCAAGCCCAGGAGGGCCAAAAAAGAGTATATGATCGAGTGACTCACCCCGTTTTTTACTTGCCTCAATAAAGACCTGTAGGTTCTTTTTGATCTTGGCTTGACCGATATACTCATCCCAAGAGCTTGGGCGTAAAGAGTTTTCATAACTACTCTCAGGGGCAAATTTTTCTATCTCCACGACTCTTTGCATTAGCGTACTACTATATGGTTCCTAACACGTCGTGCACCCTTGACAGAGCGTGCAATCGCCCCTGCAAGTTGGACTTGTTGAGGGCTTTTGACCACACCTGTCAAGATAATCTCATCATTATAGGTCGATACGGAGATATTGAGTCCTCTTAATCCTACATCTGCTACAAGTTTTGCTTTGATTTTGGATGTGATGTAACTGCTGTTGACAAACTCATTGGTATCATCTACCACAGAGTTGCGTGAACAACTGCTTAGACCAAATGCCAAAATAAGCAATACTATTAAAATATTTTTCATATGATTTCCCCTTTTTTAACTTGATTGACTTTTAATAGGTATGCTCTTGGCTTGGAAACTTGCCCAACTTAACATCATCACGATAGGCCTCAATGGCATTGCCTATAAGCTCACGACCATTGAGATACTGCTTGACAAACTTTGGTGTAAACTCATCATAGAGTCCTAACATATCACTCCATACCAACACTTGACCATCACAATCAACACCTGCACCAATACCAATCACAGGAATATCAACACTTTGTGTTACAGCTTTGGCTACATCGGGTTTAACCCCTTCGACAATAAGTGCCACTGCACCTGCCTCTTGCAGTGCTAGGGCATCATTGACAATGCCTTGTTTCTCATCGTCACTTTTACCTTTGATAGAGTAGCCGCCTTCACTTCGTACCTTTTGGGGCTGCAAGCCTATATGCCCAAAGACGGCAATAGAGTTTTGGCTCAGTGCTTTGACAATATCAGCCTTTTCACGTCCACCTTCAAGTTTGATGGCATCGGCTCCACTTTGTTGATAGACCTTAATAGCATTTGCCAAGGCTACCTCACTATTATAGTAGGTACCAAAAGGCATATCAAATAGGATAAAACTGCGTGTCGATTTTTTGGCAACCACTTGCGTATGGTAGATCATCTGCTCTAGCGTTGCACCGATGGTATCATCTTGCCCTGCAAAGCTCATATTGAGGCTGTCACCTACTAGTATAATATCAACATATTGATTAAATATCGAAGCAAAAAGAGCATCATAGGCAGTAAGCATTACAATCTTATCCCCTTTGGTTTTCATGCTCTGTAGCTTTTTAAGTGTTATTTTACTCTTCACTCTCAATCTCTTTTAATATTTTATTCATCTAGCAAGATGATAGCAAAAAAAAGATAATAGTAAAACAATGAGAGGAAACTCTTTGACAACTTTTGCTGCAAACCCTACAAATTGTAATCTATTCGTATCGATAACGCCAAACATACCAATAGGGTGCTACCCATACCCAATATCCCTCTTTACCTTCTTTTCCACACCAGGCACCTCCTTTCCAGTATCCATAGTCACGATACTCACCGTAGCTTTGACGGTCACGTTCACATTTCAACTTTTGTATAAGTTTTCGGTATTTTCCATTGAGCGATGCTTTGGGTGGTATATTACTAGAGGGTTTAGGTCTGCTTTTGGCTTTGTTACCCCAAACATACCATCTAGGCACAAGCCATACCCAATATCCTGCTTTACCCCTCTGTCCACACCAAGCACCCCCTTTCCAATATCCATAGTCGCGATACTCACCATAGCTTTGACGGTCACGAGGGCACTCCATAACCTGTATGAGATTATAATATTTACCATCAGCTGAAGCTTTGAGCTCTCCTACCGTATCATCCAATGCGTTTATCGAACCCGTAAATAGAAACAGCAGTATAAAAAGCCATAAATTTTTCATGAAATACCTCCTTTATCTATTATAGTGTAAAAATCTGACAAAAATACGACAACTTTATGTAACAATTACTCTATAGATATCAAAGATGATTGCAAATGGATTCTAGTTGGATTCTTTTGTAGGTTATACTAATGCAAAGTATTTTACTATATTTTAAATATTTATAGTAATATATTCGAAAAAATTTTAATTTTATATAATAAACTTAAAATTAAATGATCTATTTTATTAAATAGATAACAATATATTTTTAATATAATGAAATGGTATAATTGAAATATATTTAAATGAGCTTAAATATGGTGAAAGTTAATGAACTTTTAACAGATTTTGGAATATAATTTTATATTCTTAACGTTACACTTTTATTAACTTGCCAAAAAAGCCAAACTATCTGTGAAGGTAGGACGGAAAGCTACAGATCTCTTGAAGATGGCTGAGTTGCACAACTAGACATACCATTAACTTATAATAAAATAAATTATGATATTCAAGAGGATCAACCATGAATAGCCACCTTTATCAAAAATTCTATAAATTAATTGCGACAATTTTTATCGCTACACTCTTTCCCAGTGCACTCAGTGCCGACCCATTCCCACCTAATATTGATGGGCAACCCAATGACGGTATGCACTATGCACCTGCTCCATGGCCAGAGAAGGATGAATGGAAACCTTATACCCGTTTTGGTAATGGAGTAGGCGATCCACGGACGGGTGACCCCTCCAATGGGGGTACCAGACCGCAAAACTACGTTAACATCGCCTCTTCATGTGAGGATACTACTGAACCCAGTATCTACTACTACCTCTATAAAGATGATACCAATGCCAGCAAAGATGTTATTATGTTTCGATGGCGGGTTGAGCAGATTGCCAACAACTACACCAAAGGAGGAGCTTACGGTACCACCAACCCTTGGGGTTCGGCTCTTTGGACGGTATTTTTTGATGTGGATGGAGATGGATACCGTGATCTAGCGGCTCACCTTGATGGTTCATCGGGTGGTCCTGGCACCGATATCGATAGACTCTTTGGTATCTACGGAAATATTCCAACCCAATCGATTGACTATATTGATGATCCTACCATTCATATGATTGCTCATAACCCTACAGCTTTTGTAGATACACAAACAACAAACTATATTTATAATTTTGATGGCAATAATACAAACCCCAATACTAATTGGAGTACCGTTGTAGAAGGTTCAGAGGTATGGGATTACGGTACGACTCGATCATCTGTCAATGTCGATAGCCCTTGTAAAGAGTACTATGTTGATTATCAAATCCCAATGGCACTCATTGATGCCAGTAGATTTGGTGGACCAACCCTTGATCGTAGTACCCCTATCTCAATGCTCTTTTGTACGGCAAACTCGCTTAATAACCCCTTCCAAAAAGATTGTGCTATCAATACCACATGGACAGCCACACCCGATAACGAAGCCCCTTTTGGAGACTACATCAGTTTTGATCGAAATGAATCCTATACACAGCCAATTGTTGATGATATCAAAGGCTACGGATGTAACCCTGTAACGCTTACAACCAAGGTCAAAGATGCTATTGCTATTGTCAATGGTGTAGCCGTTCCTTCGGTCAAAAATGTAGATTTTTACTACTATCGTGATACCAATGGGGATGGCTTGGCAAACGACGGTGGTCAGTGGCATTTTGCAGTAAGTGCAACACGCACCAGTTTTATTGATTGGGAAGCCAACTGGCAATCGGAAGTACTCTTTGCAGGGCAGTATCTTATTGGTGTTGTGACTGCTGATGATCCTCTTAAAGTTGATGATGATATGAACACAAGTGGGTATACCAATATTACCTTCTCCTTCTTGGATCAAAACAGTACCGATAATTTGAAAAATAGTGATCTTAATACAACGGGTGCATCAATTGCTATTGATGAAAATGAGAGAAACGTTAGCCAAAAATGGTGGGCAAACCCCGAAATTACGGGGATTAAAGATATTGCTCTTGCGGTCAACTCTTGTGGTATTACCCCTGATATTAATAAGACGGTAAGCAATCCTGAACCAACAGTAGGTGAAGATGTAAATTTTACTATTAGCTTTGGTAATCCTGCGGGTGCCCCTGAATCTATTACGCTTACCCAACTGCGAGATACACTTCCCTCTGGTTTTGTCTATAAAGCTTTGGTCTCTACTACGCACACGATTACAGGTACACCACCCTCTCCAGGAGATAGCGGTACATTAACATGGAATTTCAATAATGAAGTATTGCTTGCAGGTCAAAGTGTTACGATTGTCTTTACGGCTACCGCTCCTAGTATTACAGGTACTTACAACAACCGTGCCTACGCTACTTCGAGCTTTGGAGAGTCGATCAGTAATCTTGTTCCCGTTACCATTGGTGAACCTAAATTGATTATTGCTATAGAAGCCGATAAATCAATTTATGATGAGAATGAGAGTATCTACTATACCGTAACGTATGGTAACAACTCTCCGATGCTAACCACCAATACCGTAGTGGAGGTCAATCTAAGCAACCTTAATATCGCACTCCCCCCCACCAATATCTCAGATGGCGGGGAGTATAACACTACAACCAAAGTGATTACATGGAAAATTGGTGATCTAGCAGGTGGTGGAACGACAGGAACCTTTACCTTTGATACCCGTGCAGGTGACCCTTTCTTCTCCATTCAAAACCCTATTACCGTACCAGCTACTATTGACTCCGATCAAACCGACCCGCTCCAAGCCACTTCGCAGGTAATGGTTGCCGTTCCTACGCCCAATTTGGTGATATCCAAAGATGCCAACAGATCCTTTGTAACCCCTGCCAACAGTGATCAAGTTACCTATACCATCACCGTAGCCAATACAGGTACGGGGGCTGCCACGGATGTGAATATCACTGATGTGATTCCCACAGGGTTTACCTATGTAGATACCAATCAGACAACGGGTCATGGTACATCAGGGACTACTCACTATTGGGAGATGGGTTCATTGGAAGTCAATACTTCAAAAAGTATTACTCTTACACTGCAAGTTAATAATCCCAACACCGATACAAGCTCTACCAATACTGCTGTAGTTACGGCAAGTAATGTAAGCGGAAGCAAAGAGGATAATGAAACAATTGGGATATATAATGCTGTGACAGGTGGATTGAATACACAGTGTTATCAGCCTATCGGATTTGTTGATACCGATGGAACAAATAATTTAGCTGACATTAATACAAGTCTTGATGCATATGATGCATATGCAATGCCACTACAAGTATCTACTTACACTACATCACATCAAACGTACACTTTTCCTAATAATATTCTTGGTGCAAATGAGACTTTAGTAGATTCAAATATGACGATCATTGTATATGAGAAAAAAAGTGATATGTTAAAACTTGTCAATGGAGCTACAGAGATAGAGACTACTGGACCCGATCTATTTACAGCTAACTTTTTATATCGATATAGAACTGTTACAGGAGCTTCCTTGGGTATCAATGCATCAAATATTAATGGTATTGTCATTGATATGTATGCTTGGTCTGCAGACAAAAATGGTGCGATGAATACGGATTACGTAGAAATTTGTGTTACAAAGTCAGTTACTACTAGCCCATTTCTTGGTCTACAATATAAAGTAGATAAACTTAATGCTACAGTAGATGATAACCTTACTTATACAGTTACAGTGGCTAATAGTGGTAGTGCAGATGCCAATGATACCAATATCACGGTAAGCGTTCCTGAGGGGCTTGAAACTCCCACCAATATCTCTACTATTAACGGTGTAACGGGTACTTATAATGGTACTACACGGACTATCACTTGGACTAATGTTGATATTCTTAAAGGTATTAGTTACGTAGGTACATGGACAGCGGATATTAATGACAGCTTTACAGGTTCAGAACTCCCATCGACGGCAACACTCACAGATGATTCTCTTGCATCACCGCTTACTAAAGATGTACTCACTCAAATCGAAGGGGTAGTTTCAGGCGGTACACCCAAGCTGATTATCTCCAAAGAAGCCAACGCGACTCAGCTCACCCCTGGAGATCAAGTTAGCTATACCATCAAAATTTTAAATGTCGGTACAGGAGTAGCAGAAGATATCAACGTCAGCGATGATATTCCTGCCAACAGTTACTTTAGATACATCAGTTCAACTCCCTCTACAGGTAGTGTGAGCACAACAAGCGATGCCAATGGTACTGATGTGCTCTATTGGGCGATAAGCTCGCTCCAATCGGGTCAAGAGGCAAACCTGACTTATATCTTGGAGGTCAACTCCACAGGAGTCGCAAGCGGAACCAATACCTTTGACAACAACGCAACCGCCTCGTATGATTTTAATGCTACCGATCGTAATACCACCGAGAGCAAGATTGTTCAAGTCACCATTACCACCAATCCTATTTTATCCATCGATAAAAACGTCAGCGACCCCAACGCCAAGGCAGGGGATATTGTCACCTATACCATGGTAGTAACCAATAGTGGTGATGGTGATGCTACCGATACGGTCATCACCGACCCCATTCCTGATTATATGACCTTTATTACCGATAGTAACACCTCTACTAAAGGCACATTTGTGCTTGATACCAGTGGCGGTAAACCTGTTGCTACCTTTAATATAGGTACACTAAGTGCCAACTCTTCTGCAACGGTAAGCTTTAAAGCCCAACTAGCCAAACCTCTGCCAAATGGCTCAACGACTATTCGCAATACTGCAACGGCTCAAGCAGGCAATGCCCCAAGCCGAAGTGCTACAGCCGATATCAATGCCACCGCCGATGTAAACCTAACTGTAACCATTACAGGGCCAAGCTCAGCAGCTTTCCCTGCCAGTACGGTAAGTGCAGATACGACAGGTACTAGCATCAGCGTTGCCGACTCTTCGCAATTTAGCGTAGGGCAGATTATCAAAATCGGTACGGATATTGTCAAAATTACCTCGATTAGTGGTAATACACTAGAGGTCAATAGCTCGATTACAGTAGTAGCCAATGAAAATATTGTGGGAAGTGTTAAGTACAATGTGATCTATCAAAATGTGGGAGACTCCGATGCCAACAATACCGAGTTAAATGTTAATCTAGGAGGACTTACCTATATCTCCTCTACAGGTAATGGAAGCCATAGTAGTGGAACCGTTACATGGGATCTTAACTCCACAGTTAAAGTAGGCACAAGCGGAAGCTTCCAAATTTATGCTTTCCCACCTGCTACAGGAGCCTATACACTCAATGCAATCATTACGAGCGATGATACTAGTGATAACGCAGAAGATAATAATAAAGACAGCGTCACAACTATCTTTGGTGGTTTGGTAGTCAAAAAATCAACCTCTACCCCAACCGTCACGCAACCAATCAGCGGTACTACAGTCGATGTCAACTATACCATTAGCGTTCAAAACACCTTGGCAATAGATGTAAATGATACCAATGTGACCGATACACTCCCTGCTGGATTTGCCTATAAGAGTGGTAGTGCATCATTAGCACCTACTGAGGTAAATGAAACAAGAATTACGTGGAACAATATCTCAATTGCAGCGAACTCCTCCTATACAATCACTTTCCAAGCCACAATTGATGCCAATACCACAGCAACGACCCATAACAACGCCGTAGAGGTAAAAACAGGTGAAGCCAATACCTCTGTCACACAATACGATGAGCTCTCCAACTCCGATGAGGATGTTACTGTACTTGATAGTGGCAAAGGGCTTGTGACAGGATATGTATTCCACGATGCCAATAACAATGGAGTCTTTGATGCTACAGAGTCGCCTTTAGTAGGCGTTGATGTCAATATAACCGATGCCAATGGAAGCATCTACTATACGGTTGTAACAGACAGCAACGGATACTTTAGCCGAGAGGTCAATGAAAGCAACTGGACAATCAATGTAGATGATAGTGATATTGACAGTAACTTCTCAATGAATACATCTTACTTCCAAGATCCTAATACCATTGAAGTACTTAAAGGCAATACCTATACAGATTACAATGGATACCTAGACCAAGGGCCACTAATTACAATCAGTGATCTTAATCAAACAGAAGGAAACAGCTCTACTACAAGTTTTGTTTTTGATGTCAATCTCTCTCGTACCTCTACCAAAGATGTCAATGTCACCTACACTATAGGAGTAGGTTCAGCAGATGGTACAGACCTCAATACATCGCAAACGGGTACTTTGACAATCTCAGCAGGAGATACAACTGGACAAATTACGATCAATGTCAATGGAGATACAGCCGTAGAGAACAACGATACTTTCTATGTAATACTCTCCAACCCTATAAATGGTGTCATCAGCGACGGCAATGCAACGGGGGTGATTATTAATGATGATGTAGCTACACCAATAGCTGATCTAAATATCACAAAAACAGTAAGCAATAGCACACCAAATGTTGGGGATGATATTAACTTTACCATCGTTGTAGAGAACCAAGGGCCAAGTGCAGTAAGCGATGCCAATGTA
>Ga0193953_1000217_pt1 | contig 32267 bp, 28 predicted proteins | sample BB_4_MG_FD_140325 | JGI IMG/M metagenome (GOLD analysis project Ga0193953, IMG submission 140325) | Microbial mat bacterial communities from the Broadkill River, Lewes, Delaware, United States - BB_4_MG | ecosystem: Environmental > Aquatic > Freshwater > River > Microbial mats | place: USA...
ACTTTCTTGCAGTAGTTTGCGGTCATAGGCCAGGTAGGTTTGAAAGGCTGATCCATCCGCCTCCAGCAGTTGTGGGTCAAAGTAATGCGTGTCAGCAATCACACAAATTTTTGTTTGTGCATGGAGGGAAGTCGTAATGGAGCTGATAATAATTGCGGAAATGAGAAATGCGAATAGTAAAGACTGTTTCATGGTATTGGTTATTAATTTGATGATGAATGGGAGCCTGTTTCTGGCTATGCCCTGTTCGTTTTTATTTGACTATTGAAAGCAAATATTCGAATTACATGTGTCATGAATGTTAGTGTAAAATGAATTATTTCTTATGGTTTGGTCATTGGCTTACTCTCATTTAGATTATTTCAGTCAGTTTGGGTTGCTCTCAATAATTATGCGAAGCAAGTTTTGTCGCCTCATTTCTCCTCCACGTGAGGGGATCGCATTCTTAAAAGTGATTTCCCTGGCGTATTGGCGCTATGTTGTAAAAAGGCTGAAAACGCCTATTTTAAACGCATCCCACTCATCTGTATTTTTATCCCAGTGACTCGTTAACGCGAAATCATGACCGGGATAAACGTCCCGGTGACTCGTATTTTTATCCGGCTCACCCGGACGATTATCCTGCTCATCGGGAAACTTATCCCGGTGACCCGTTTGCAAACACAGGTGTTTTTTTAGCATTTTTTTGGGTCCCGATCACACCAAAATACCCCCAAAAACGCATCCCGGTCACCCGTATTTTTATTTCGGTGACTCGTTAACGTGAAATCATGACCCGGATAAACGTCCCGGTCGCTCGTATTTTTATCCAGCTCACCCGGACGATTATCCAGCTCATCGGGAAACTTATCCGGACGCCCTGTAGCCACAGGTGAAGCTATAGTATACTTTCCGGTGTTCGCGACTTTAAGGCTATCGATTGTTATTTAGGGGTGATGGTAACTTTTAAGCCACAGGGCGGTTTGTTCCGGGGCTACTTAGGCTGGGCGGATGTGAAGCGGCCTCCCCATAAACATCACTTTATCAGGAAATCACCGCCAGAGTGAAAACAACTCCTGATATTTATCGTTTTACAGTCGGTCGAAAAAACGTATATTGAAATCAAATTTTAAAATCACATCTTATGTTTTCAAAAGAAGTCTATATAAACCGGCGCAAGAAGCTGGTAAACCAAGTGAAATCAGGTTTGATCCTGATGATGGGCAACAACGATTCGCCCATGAATTACCCCGATAATGTGTATCATTTCCGTCAGGACAGTACCTTTCTTTATTTTTTCGGGATTGATTTGCAGGATCATGCGGCCATTATCGATGTGGATAATAACAAGGAATACCTGTTGGGTGATGATTTGTCGGTAGGACACATTATCTGGATGGGACCGCAGCCAACCATGGTGGAGAAAGCCGCCCAGGTGGGGGTTGAAAACACGCGCTCCATGGCCGACTTGCCAAAGATGATTGATGCGGCCATTAAGCAAGGTCGCAAGGTACATTTCAATCCGCCTTACCGGGGTGAAACCATCATGCAAATGAGCGATTTGTTTGGTATTCACCATTCTCGTGTGCGCGATTATGCCTCACTGGAGTACACCAAAGCCTGTATTGATATCCGTTCCATTAAGGAGCCTTGCGAAATAGAAGAGATGGAGCGCCACATGGCCACTGCTTATCAGATGCATACCACCGCTATGAAGATGGCTCATGGAGGAGTGACAGAACAGCAGATTACTGGTGCTGTGGAAGGCGCTTCCATATCCGGTGGCGGAATGGTGTCTTTCCCGGTCATTTGTAGTATGAGAGGGGAGACCTTACACAACCACGATCACAGTAATACTTTGAAAGATGGGGACCTTTTGTTGGTGGATGCCGGCAGTGAGTCACCATTGCATTATGCCACTGACCATACCCGTACCATTCCGGTGGGAGGTACTTTCACACAGCGTCAGCGCGAGATCTATCAAATTGTATTGGATGCCAATAATGCATCACGCGAAGCTACCAAACCCGGTATTCCGTATCGCAAAGCACACCTGGTGGCAGCACGTACCATTGCAGCCGGACTGAAAGATCTGGGATTGATGAAAGGAGATGTGGATGAAGCAGTCGCTCAAGGCGCGCATGCCATGTTCTTCCCACACGGATTGGGTCACATGATTGGATTGGACGTGCACGATATGGAAGATTATAACGATACCCTGGTGGGGTACGATGAAGAAACGCAGCGCAGTACGCAGTTTGGACTGGCGGCCTTGCGTTTAGGGCGTAAGCTGCAGCCTAACTTCGTGGTGACCAATGAGCCGGGTTGTTATTTCATTCCTGCTTTAATAGATAGCTGGAAAGCTGAGAGAAAATGTGAAGACTTTATTAATTACGATAAAGTAGAAACGTATAAGGACTTTGGTGGTATTCGCCTGGAAGATGATATCCTGGTTACTGATACCGGCTGTCGTATTTTAGGAGAGCGCATTCCAATCACCGTGGATGAAGTGGAAGCTACCGTGAAAGGTAAATAATAAGAAAGCCCAAAATCAATCTATGAAAGAGACGGTCTTCTGTTAGTGAGAAGACCGCCTTTCTATAAAATAACATCATGATGCGATTAAAAATAGTAGGTATTGCTTTATCAGGTATGCTGATGATAAGCAATGTGCAGGCACAGGAGAAGGAAGAGAAAAGTGCCTTTGAATTCACGCCGGTGCACGATATTAAAACAACGCCGGTAAAAAGCCAGGACCGGACGGGAACTTGCTGGTCCTATAGTACGACGTCTTTTCTTGAAACAGAAGTGATTCGTCAGGGCGGTCCTGAACTGGATTTATCAGAAATGTACTTTGTACGTTTTGCCTATCCCGAGAAAGCCCGTCGGTATACGTTTGTACATGGAAAAGGGAATTTCAGCGAAGGAGGACAGGCCCATGACGTGATGAATGTATTAAAAGCACATGGTATGGCCACCGAGGAAGCTTTCCCCGGGCGTATTGATCTGACCAAACCACACAATCATTCAGAGCTGGCGTCGACGCAATCGGCCCTGTTGGATAACTTCATGAAACAGCGGAAAGCGCGTCCTTCTAAGCAATGGACCGAGGTGTTGACAGCTGTACTGAACATCTACATGGGTGAACTGCCTGAAACAGTGGAGTTGGACGGAAAGGACTTATCGCCTGTTGTTTTCGCACAAGAAATGAAGATCAATGCCGATGATTATGTGGAGTTAACATCTTATTCGCACCACCCCTGGTACAGTGCTTTTAGTTTGGAGTTGCCCGATAACTGGTCGCACGATGAATATTACAACTTACCATTGGATGAGTTGATGCAGGTGATGAATCATGCCCTTGAAAATGGGTATTCATTTGTGTGGGATGGTGATGTGAGTGAGAAATTTTTTCAGCATAAAAAAGGAGCGGCCATCGTACCTGAGGCAGAAGATGCTGAAATGAAACCCCAGGCTGAAAAGGAAATCGATCAAGCCATTCGTCAGGAAGCCTTCCTGTCATGGAACTCTACCGATGACCATTTAATGCACATCACCGGCCTATCAAAGGATCAGGAAGGAACTGCTTATTACAAAACCAAGAATAGCTGGGGCGATAAAAGCAATGAATTCGGCGGTTACTTATACATGTCGGAAAGTTACATGCGCTTGCACACAGTGGCCATCATGGTTCATAAGGATGCATTACCCAAAGCGATTGCGAAGAAAATTTTGAAGAAATAAGATTTGCAGAAGGAGCTTTCGGGCTCCTTCTTTAGTTTCTCCCATGGCCAAATCTGTAATGATCCTTACTTGTTCTCGTACTTCAACAGTAATTGAAATTTACAAAATAAATAGTTGATTTGTGAACCGGAGGTTTCTTTTAGGATTGTAATAATTGGATGATAGGCCTGGGGGGCATGGAATGGTATTAGCTCTGTTCATACCCATATCCGTATCCATATCCGTATCCATACCCTTGACCGTACCCATATTTATTGCGGTTCACACGAATATCATTGATGACGATCCCGCATTGATCAATCCCTCGCCGTTTTAACTCTCTTAACAGATGCTTTACATGGCGTACACGTGTTTTATTGTGGCGTACCACCAACATCAACAAATCGGCCTGGGGATATAATAAAAAGCCATCCGAAACACGGCCCAGGGGTGCTGTATCCAGAATGATCGTATCATATTGACTTTTGAGGTAGTCAAAGAGTGCTTCAGTTTTAGATTCCCTGGCAATCAGTTCGGCCGGATTAGGAGGGATGGGCCCCGTTAAAATATAATCCAGATTTTTCTGAGCGGAAGAAAGGATGATTTCTTTATAATCCTTTTGGCCATTGTAGTACATGGATAAACCTTCATGTGTGTGACCGTTTTCAATGTATTTATTCAATTTGGGTTTTCGTAAATCGTACCCGATAATGATGGTTTTATTCTCGTTTTGAGCAAAACTAGCGGCCAGATTCAGCGATAAAAAGCTCTTCCCTTCTTCAATATTGGTGGAGGTAACCATTATAACATTGCCTTTCTTTTTTTTCTCTCCCATGAAGTGGTATGATGTTCGGAGGGAACGAAAAGACTCAGAAACTAATGATTGGGGGCGTTGATACACAATAAAATTGGAGCTGTATTTATTATGAATGATGTGGCCCAGAATGGGGTAATGGGTTATGGATTCAATATCCTTGTTGGCATATACTTTATCATTGAAGTAGATGAGAATGTAGATCACCACCCCGGCAATGGCCAATGCATACATAATGTGTTTGAGATAAATCTTTGAGCGTATGGGCTCAACGAGTCTATAGTGGTTGGGACGGGCTTGATCTAAGACCTCATTGGATGGCAAGTTGGAAGCCTTCATTATTTCCATCTCCGATCGTTTGGTCAGGAGAAATGTATAAAGGTCTTCGTTGATGGTGTGTTTGCGTTGTAAAGCGATGAACTGCTGTTGGTCCTGGGGTAGATAATCCAACTCTTTTTTGATAGAGGTAATGCGCTTCTGAAGTTCTGATTGTTCGTGATTCAGATTATTATTGGCTGCAGTGATGGTTTCCAGAACTGTTTTTTTTAAGGTTTCAATTTTCAAACGGTTGGCGGCAAGAATCGGTGTTTCCTGAAGCGTGCGGCTGGAAATCTCCTCAAATTCGAAAAGTGCTTCGTTAATCTGGTCTAACAAATCATTGAGATAGGGATTATTTATTTTAAGTGATGAAGGCAATACAATATCCTCTAAGGCTTTGTTCTCTTCAAGGAATTGAATCAAATAGTCATAGTATTTTTTTTGCATTTGTAGATCGGTCATCTGTTCTTCTAAAACTGATAAACGGTTGTAGATGTAATCCGTTTTATAGTCCAGGTCTAACCCACCTTTGGAATGAATAAAGGCTTGAATGGTTTTTTCACTTTGATAGAGGGAGTCGTGTATTTCGGTGATTTGTGAATCAATGAAGCGAATGGTATTATAGGCAATGTTATTTTTGCGTTCAATACCTTTTCTCAGGTATTCACGGGTCAGGGCATTTAAAAAATTAGAGCCTTGCACAATGTTATCTACATGCAGATGGAGGCGTAAGATGGATGAACCCACCTCTTCACTGATGGTGAATCGTTTGAATTGGTTAATGAGGGCATCATAGGAGTTGAATTGAAAATGATATTCCCCTTTGTCTTCATGCGCTAAGGATGTCCCACTATTGACCAGGATGGCAAAGTCGTACCAGGAACCGGATAGCTGCTGGCCGTGTTTTACCAATGTATCCAATTGAAAGTGATAAATAGAATGCAGTGACCTTTCATGAGTGTAGGAATAAATTCGTCCGACTTCACAGTTGGCGGTTACCCGGCAGGTGGAATCAGTGACAAATTGAATGTTGAAAGGGACATTGATGAGTTGAGGGGAGCTGGGGTTCCATTCAATGGTGAAATAGGAATAAGGATAGAGCCGTTTAGGGAGGTAGCGTCCCTTTTGATAGCAGGATACTTCAAAGTCCAGATGTTTGATGGTACGACGAATTAATTCATAGGAATGCAGAATACCCATTTCATTCTTGATCTGAAGCGACTGACCGGTTAAATCCCCCAAGCCAATGATGGCCTGGGGATCGGTTATTTTCTCGTCTTGTATGAGTAGTGTGGTACTAACTTCATATTTGGGCACCGTCATAACTGTTGTATAGTAAGCTGTGGTGACTGCTACAACTACTGCAATAACGAAAATCGGCCAATATTTTAAAGCCTTAAAAAAGAGACCCAGATAGTATTCCGGTTGATCCTTCGATCTTTCATGCATAGGTGGGCAGCTTATTAATCAGTTGCAATGGCATAGATGGACAGGCTAATTCCAAGGATTCCAAATATTAAGCCATACGGAAATTTTTCAAACACAAAGGATTTTGAACCACGTGGGGCCACATAGATGACATCATCGGGCATTAAAAAGAGATGCTCTGATTCCAGAACGCCATTATCAGTTAAATCCAGGTATTTTACAGTACTGCCATTGGGACTTTTACGGACGAGCACAACTTTCTCGGCAGCTCCAAAATCTGTTATGCCACCCGCCATACCTAAAGCCTGAAGGATGGTTATCTCATCCCGATCAATGGTAAAGGTACCCGGTGTATTCACTTCTCCCAATAGTGAGATATTGAAATTAACCAGTTTGGCATATACTTTCACATCTTTAAAATACTCCTTGAGGGACTCTTCAATTTTTTTCTGAGCTTCATTGATGGTTAAACCTTTCACCATAATTTTGCCCACAAATGAATAATTCACATAGCCTTCTTCGTCTATTTTGTAGGAGTTAAGGTAGATATACGATTGGTTCATCAGCTCAGGGAAGTCGGATTGGAAGAAGCGACTGGTCTGTGCATCCGTACTAAATATTTTAATGTAAAGATGATCTCCGAAATTAATTTTATAGGCGTCGCGCTGAGCATTGATGATTTCTTGAGAATAATCCGTAATGGATTTTTCCTGCATTAATTGCACTTTCTTGAGGTTCACACAGGAGGATGAAGCAATGATGATCAATCCCAGGGTAATGCGTATCAAGTTTTGAAGTAGTACTCTTTTCATAGCTCTATATGTTTAATTTCCTTTTAATATGCGAAATGCTTCTGTCATCTCTATTTTGTCATTATTGAAGTAAGCCACAATAAACGATTTGGTGATACCTATTTGTTGCCATTTTTTTTTCGCTTCGGAATAAGAGGCACCTACCACTAATTGGTATTTATACCATTTGTCTTCAACTATTTCCCGGATGGGGCCATCTATCTTTTTTGTTAACTGCTTAATTTGAAAGGCGGATAGTTGATCCCGTGAGGCCGCAATTTGAACCACAAAAGTGAGGTCTTGTAATACTTTGTTTGGAATAACCGTTGCTTTTGGTCGTAAGGTTTGCCATAACACCAGTTTCTCATCACCTGCATAGGGCACGATGAAAGCTCCCTTTACATCAGTTTTATTAAGTGTCTGCAGAGCTTCCGAGAAGGTGGGTGTTTTGCCAATTTGATATTTATACCAGTTTTCTTCAATGCGGGTATAAACAGAATCGTCGCCTTTATAAAAAGTGTGGATAAATGGGAGAGTCATTGGTGATCGGCTGGCTGCTATTTGAATGAAATAAAACGTTTCATTTGTTTCAGCTGGTTGCACTGTGGGAATTGCTGCAATCGTTTGGGATGTATCCGGAGATTTATCAATTTCTAATTCCTCAGTTTCTTTGGTGGCTGTTGATTGTCGTGAATCATATTCAGGTTTGACCAGGATGTCAGTTGAAGACTTACTTTCTTTTGGTACTTCCACAAGGGCCAGGTGTGTATCAGTTGATATTTTTTCACTTGAAGAAGCAGGCACTTCTGTACTGGCCAGTTCAGTCCATTGATTCAGGTAGATGGCCCAATAGCGTTTTAATGATGACTTATCATAGAGGGTAACCATTTCATGGGGAAATAAGGAATCCTGAGCGGCATGCGTGAATAAAGAATCCTTTTTCAGATATTGAAAGTTCTGATTCCATATCGTATTGAGTTGTCTTTGCATCGCCGTATCTATTTCAAAAGCTGATGTTGTTGGCATCGTATCCTGAAGTCCTGTCGTTATTTTAGGATGTGCCCTGGCAATTGAATCGGCTTCAAAAACAAAGTCTTTATACTCGCTGGTAAAGGGGCTGTAACCTTTTGTGACGGTGTCTGCTTTGGCTACCTCTGTTTTTTCGGCCGGCGTCTCCTTTTTAATAAGCAGGGTAACATCTGCTTTGGAAAGGCTGTATCGTTGGGCAATTTTCCTCACATTAGGTGGATGACTAAATAAAGGGTACGTATTATCATCCGCTTCATGGATGGCTTTCATTATTTTTAAGCCGGCCAGCCCTTTGTCTTGATAGTCAATGGAGGCTTGATAGATTTTTAGCAGAGTATCGGGCTCATTTAGGTTTTGAGCACCTTCTAATGTGTGACGACTTTGCATTAATTGTGTGGAAGCATTAACCTGAATTGTATGATACAGATCTAGTAATTCTTCTTGTGGCGGAGTGGATTGATTCAATGAGTCAATAACCACCAGATAATAACTTTCTTTCAGTTGTTTTCCTTCGAGCAGTAAAGAGAAAGCGGCAATTTTTTCATGAATGGCCAGTGAGTCTTGATGAGTCGTTGTATCGTTCTCTATTTGTTGAAGAATGAAATCCGCCTCTTCCTGCAAAGTTTTGGATTGTTTCCAGAGAGATAAAGCTGTGTCGGGCTTTATAACACAGGTGGTATTACCCAATAGATATTGCGTACAAATAATTATGAATAGTAAGCACAGGCTTTTTTTGTGTAAACGATAGTCAACCATGTTTTTACATCCTTGGTGAAAAGTGCTCAGATGCAGATTATGATTTGAGCGAAAGAAAAGTTACAAATTAATTGTAAGGATGTAAATAGGGTATATGGTTTTTAATGGAATGTTTTGGTTAAAGCGTTGAGTTTATTCTCCCTCGCACATGGTCAATGCCTTTTTCATGCTGATTTTTTCGCCTTTATAATAAGCTACCGGGAAACAGACATCAGACCCAAAATACAGCCACATTTGATGTGCATCACTATAGGAGGGGCCAACCCGGTACTGATATTTATACCAATCACCTTCTCTGACTTCGTGAAGGTTACCTTTTGTTTTTCTTTTGAAATGAGCCAATAAATCGGGATTCAACTGATCGCGCGAAGCTGCTAATTGGATCGCAAAAACAAGCAGATCTTCCGGAGCTTTTTTTGATTCTTTGAGTTGTATTGGAAGTTGGGTTGGAATGACCTGATTTGGGATAGGAGTCGGCTTGGTTTCTTCTTTTTCAACTTCTGAAAAGAGTGAGCCAATGGAGCTAGCAGATTGATTATATTTCGAACTTAAAGTGTTATAGTACTGTTTTGTGTTTGTGGTATTTAAACAGGATTCATTACTGTCATTTTTTAATGCGTCGTACAGTATTTGATAACCTGTCGTTGCTAAAGAGAGTTCCTGACAAGCTTTTTGATAGTTTTCTATCTTTACAGGATAATCTAGTGTTTGGCTTTCTATTTCGGTAACGATAGTAAGCGATGACTCTATTAAGCGACCGGCATTATTTAAAATAGTGGCACTCACACCAATTAGCGAATCTTCAAGAGTATTTTGACTGATGTATTGATTCAGCATGCTGGCATACACTTGTTGTTTCAATGTGTGCGATTGATATAGTAGAGAGTACGCCTGCAGGTGTTGTTGGCTAATTGATTCATTGGTATTGTTCAATATGTGATCGGCCTGTAGTTTTAATGAATTAGCCTCCATCAATTTTTGATGGATGTTATTCAATGAATCTTCCTCGGCATGGGTGTGCTGTGAAAAAACGATTGTTATAATGATGATGAAAATAAATTGAAATGTCTTTAATGAATTGAAATAGAATCCTTGGGGCATGGTTTTGGTCGGCTTAAATTTGGCGCAAAGTATGACTTCAAGCTAAAAAGTGCAATTGGTCTTGGGCGTTAGGGTACTGTTTTTAGGTTAGTGTATTTATTTTATGTATTAATGTGTGATTTTCTTTGATGAATGATTTTTGGGGAGAATCAATATAAAAATATGATGATGAGTGAATTGGTTGTTGAATCAATAGAAAGATGGGTCAAATTAAAGCTTGAGTGGTGTGAACCCGGTCATGATTGGTGGCACATTGAACGTGTGCGGAGTAATGCCAGGATCATTCATAAACGTGAAGGTGGTAACTGGGAGATTATCCAATTGGCCATCCTACTCCATGATGTGGCTGATGCTAAGTTTTTCGATGAAGCGAATGCCATGATTGAGATAAAACAACTTCTTAAGAAGAATGAAATCCCAGATCTGGTCATTACATCAGTATTGGGTATTATTGAAAACATGTCGTTTTCTAAAGAAGTGGAAGGAAATGGATTTGATTCACTGGAGTACCGCATTGTTCAAGATGCTGATCGTCTGGATGCCATTGGTGCCATAGGTATTGCCCGGGCCTTTAGTTATGGTGGATTGAAAAAGCGAACCATGTATGATCCGGCCATAAAGCCGGTAGAGTATGAAACAACCACAGCCTATCGAAAAAATGCAGCCCCGACCATCAATCATTTTTATGAGAAATTATTGCGATTAAAAGATAAAATGAAAACACAAGCAGGAAAGAATATGGCGGAGGAACGCCATCGTTTTATGGAAGACTATTTGGAGCAGTTTTATAAAGAATGGGAGGGGAACCTTTGATACATTCTTAATGGAACGTTCATTTTTTACTAATTTTACCCCATAAACCTATTTGAATGGCCCAGAAAAGAAAAAGTACTCCAAGGAAAGCACCGGTAAAGAAAAAATCAGGCTCTCATAAAAAGAACACGCCTAAAACGAATCGTAGTTGGAAGCAGAAGCTACTTATCAGTGGATTTAAATTTGCGGTAGCTACTGTAATGCTTTTGGCGCTTTTTATTCTTTTCGTTTATTTAGGTTTGTTTGGCCGTTTACCTGATGAGTCGGAGCTCTCAAAGATACAGCATCATACCGCTTCCGAAGTGTTTTCGAGCGATGGGCAATTGATGGGACGCTACTTTGTGGAGCACCGTTTGACTATTGATAATAATGCAATTTCTCAAAATGTAAAAGATGCCTTAATCGCAACTGAAGATAGTCGGTTCTTTGAACATAGCGGGCTTGATTTTATCAGTTTGGGACGTGTCATTCTTCGCACGGTTATATTGGGCGATCATTCGCAGGGTGGCGGAAGTACCATTAGTCAGCAGTTAGCTAAGAATTTGTATCCCCGTAAAAATCATGGTTTCCTGAGTTTGCCGGTGGCTAAAACGAAGGAAATATTTGTGGCAGCGCGCTTAGAGGATGTCTACAGTAAGGATGATATTTTGACGTTTTACCTCAATACGGTTCCGTTCGGAGAAGATATTTATGGCATTGAAATGGCTGCGCAACGCTTTTTCAGAACGAAATCCAGAAATTTGAATCCGGCAGAAGCAGCCACTTTGGTTGGAATGTTGGCAGCCAATACGGCTTATAATCCCAGAATCAATCCTGAGCGCAGTAAGAAACGGCGTAATATTGTGTTAGATCGCATGCAGGATCAAGGTTTCCTTTCTCGAAAAGAAACCATAAAGTGGAAAGAAAGCGCCATTCAATTAAAGTATCGCAAAATTGATCACAACACTGGTGTAGCGCCTTATTTCAGAGAAAAAGTAAGGGTTCAGGCGGAAAAAATACTCAGTGAAAACTATGGAGATGAATATGATTTGTATTCCGATGGATTAAGAATCTATACAACTATTGATGCGCGCCTGCAAAAATATGCGGAAGAGGCGGTTACTATCCAACTCAAAAAATTACAAGCTGAATTTGATAAACATTGGAAGGGAAGAGCGCCCTGGGAGAAGCATCCAAATGTGTACTTGAATGCGGTACGTCAATCTCACCGTTATCAGGTAATGAAAAAGAGTGGTAGGAAGGATGAAGAAATATTCAAGAAAATGGAGAAAAAAGTGCCTATGCGCATTTTTACCCATAATGGTGAGAAAAAGGTTACCATGAGTCCGGTGGATTCGGTGAAACATTATCTCAGGCAATTGAATACCGGATTCTTGGCTCTGGATCCGGCTAATGGTCATGTTTTGGCCTGGGTGGGTGGCATCGATCACAAAAGTTTTCAATATGACCATGTGACGTCACAACGGTCGGTAGGCTCTACTTTTAAACCCATTGTTTACGCGGCCGCATTGATGAACGGAATGGAACCCTGTGACTTTATCTCCAATGAGCAACGCACATATGATGATTACGATGATTGGTCTCCAACCAATAGCAATGGTAATCATGAAGGGTATTATACATTAAAGGGAGGATTGGCGAATTCCATGAACACCATTAGTGCGGAGGTGATTATGCGAACTGGGATTGATGAGGTGATTGAGTTGGCCGAAGAGATGGGAATTGATGGAGATATTCCCGAGGTGCCTTCTATTGCTTTGGGAACAGCTGAATTATCCTTGATTGATATGGTGGGGGCTTATACTACCTTTGCTAATTATGGAAGACCAGTTGAACCCATTGGTTTATTACGAATTGAGGATCGGCATGGAAATATCCTCTATCAGAATGAGGCCAATGAGGATGGCCGGCAAGTATACGATGAGGCAGTGGCTCACTTCATCATTGATATGATGCGTGGGGTGGTTCAGAGAGGTACTGGTAAGTCACTTCGTACCGTATATGGCGTGAAAAGTGAAGTGGCCGGCAAAACAGGAACCACCCAAGATAATGCTGATGGGTGGTTCATTGGATATTCGCCCGGATTAGTGGCCGGGGCCTGGGTGGGGAATGATCAGCCATCCATTCGGTTTCGCTCAACAGCCCTGGGAAGTGGCGGACATACCGCATTACCTATTTTTGCAAGGTTCATGAAAAAGGTGGAAGCCGACCGCAGATTCTCCAATTATACAGCCCGGTCTTTTTATCCCATCCCGGAAGATTTAAACAGAAGGCTTACTTGTAGTGACTTTTCCATTGAAGATCCGGATAAAAATTTGTTCGAGAAATTCGTCGATACTTTTGATCGTCCGGATTCAACGAAGTTAAAACGCCAGCAAGAGCGAAATGAGCGCCAGCAGGAACGGAAAAAGAAAGATCATAAAAATATTCTGCAGCGCATGAAGGACATCTTTAAAAAGAAAAACTGATTTTCGGATTGAAAAAAGATGATAATTATAGACTTTGTATAGTATTTTCATGGTATGAAAAGGATTTTTGACATTACGGTGTTTTTACTTTTGCTCTCTTTTGCAGCTGGCGCTCAAACCTTGGAACATTTAAATGACAGTTGTGAGACCTTGGCAGAAAGAATGACCGTTCCAATTGGTTATGAACGAATCATTGATCAGCCTAATGCCTTTACAACCTACCTGCAAAGTTTGCCACTGAAATCACCCGAAGCTCTGGTGCATTATTACAATGGAAAGATCAAAAACAGGGAAGGGGTCTATTGTGCTGTGGTCGATTTGGAAATTGGTAACCGCGATCTGCTTCAGTGTGCTGATGCCTGCATGCTGCTCTATGGTGAGTATTTGTTTGCCATGAAGCAATATGATGAGATCCAATTTAATTTTGTGTCAGATAGCAAACCCCGGTTTTTTAAAGATTATACTTCAAAACGTAATTATGCTGCTTTCCGTAAGTACATGAATTATATTTTTGCCTATGCCAATACGCGCTCTTTGCATGGGCAACTCAAACCTGTAACTGACTTTATGAGCATGCAACCGGGTGATATTTTGATCCAAACCGGAAATCCTTATGGGCATGCTGTGATGGTGGTTGATATGGTGGTAGATAAAAGGACGGGTAAGAAAAAATACTTGTTAGCACAGAGTTACATGCCGGCCCAGGAGATTCAAATATTGATTAATCCAGCTGCGGCCAATGGATCGCCATGGTATGAGCTAAAGAACGAAACCATTCATACCCCAGAATGGATTTTTTCGCCTGATGATTTAAGACGATTTAAAAATTAGTAGCTGAAAGCACTTCCAATCAACTTTGAAGTACTTTTGGCTGACTCTGTGTCACTTTTGTGGGTATCTGCACCGTTTTTGGATCATTGTACAATGCTTTTCCCGACATTGTGTTGCTCTTAGGACTTTATGTGGTACTTTAGTGTGATTTTGCAGTCGTATTATTATACCAATTATTGCTCTTAAAGGGGAGTATTGTGTTTTAATAAGCTCATGGTGGCTTCCTTCGAGATGTTGATTATCTTAAAATTACCCAATTTCAAGGACTGTAAAGGTTGTAAGGGGTATCGATCGGTGCGGTTGTTGATAACTTCTAGACGTACCTTGGCAATTCCTTGCATGTAAAAACCTAGTTCTTTAGCAGCTTTCTGACTAACATCAATGATGCGCCCTTTGATAAAGGGCCCCCGGTCATTAATGGTGACAACAACTGATTTTTGGTTTTCCAGGTTAGTGACTTTGACTTGCGTGCCAAATGCCAATTCCTTATGGGCAGCCGTCATTTTTTGATTGGAGAAAATAGCGCCGCTAGCCGTTTTACGCCCCTCAAATTTACTGGCATAAAAAGAAGCTTTTCCCGTTTGTGTGAAATTTTGGCCTGCCAGCGAGGTTCCCAAACACAGTATTAATAACAGAAGACAGGACTTCATATTTAAAACGTGTTATTTCACTTTTGTGACTCCGCCAGAAACGATGAATTTCATCACATCCGCTGAATTGGCATCAATGGGTTTGATGTTCGCAGCTGGAATAATATACAACTCACCTAATATCCCATAGGAGCTGGGGAGGTAAACAGCGATTTTATCTTTTATACCCAGGTCATTTAAATCTGTAGCTGTAATAAATCCCAAACGCTGTAGGATACCTGTCTGATCGAGGGTGACTAAAACCGGTTTTTCAAACTTACGCTCTTTGCCCACAAAAGCTGAAAGCAGATCTTTGACAGATGAGTAGATAACCTTAATAAGTGGCGCTTTCTTGAGTATGTTTTCAAAAGCACCTGAAATGGGTGCCGTAATAAATTTCTGGCCCAAAAATCCGACGAGCGTTACAACAAAAACAATGATTAATAATCCAATGCCCGGGAAACTGATGGTTGAAAACGGACCATGCTTAAAGAGTTCAAGGTCGCGCAGTAATCCATCTAGCCAGATAAAGGCCACTACAAACACGTAAACAGTAACTGCAATAGGCGCAATATAGAGTAATCCCTGGAAAAAAAAACGGACCAGCTTCTTCATCGTCATGAATTAAAATTAGTCATTAAAAAGTTCATTTCTCATCTTTTTGGGCAGTCCTGCTACCACCAGGTCATAGGAGTGATCGATCCACTCCCGGAGTTTCTGGTCCGAAACTGAGCCATCTGCTTCAATGGTGTTCCAGTGTTTTTTATTCATGTGATAACCGGGTTTTACACAGCTGTATGTTTCCCGCAATTCAATGGCCAATTCCGGATTGCATTTCAAATTGAAAGTAAAATCGCCATCCAGCCCGGTTAGGGTAAACATCTTACCGGCTACTTTAAATACCAGGGTCACTTCATCAAAGGGAAACTCTTCGGTGACATGTGCTTTACTCAGGCAGTATTCTCTAAATTCTTCAATGTTCATGGTGGTGGAATTAGACTTTCTAAATGCTTAAACCTAACAAATTGATTTGAGAAAATGAAATTTGTAAGGTCTTCCTGACTTAAGCCGGATAATTATGGCTTATTTATACCTTTATTTACAGATAATAATACACGAGTACAGGAAACCGAACATGAAACCTTCAATCTGGAACCTGGTAACAGTATATTCTTTTACAACAAGGGGTGAAAAGCTTCTTCGATGTGTTCAATGTCCCATTCGTCTCCATTGGGCATAACAGAAACCACGTCAAAGCGCACTTCTTTTTCGATGTCTTTCTCATTAATATAAGCCTCGGTGGCTTCCACGATAAACCGAATTTTCGAATCGGTGATGGTTTCTTTGGGATGTTCCCATCCATCTGAGGTGCGGGTGCGTACTTCGATGGAAATTAACTTATTATCAAAGAAGGCAAAAAGGTCGACTTCTTTCTTATTATATCGCCAGTTATGGTCGAGTATTTCATAGCCCTTTTGCGCCAGGTAATTGGCTGCAATGGCTTCACCGGTCTTACCCAATTCATTGTGTTCGGCCATAGGAGGTTATTTAAAATTCAAGGATGCAGTGGCAATTAGTGGCTGAAAGTGTTACGCGCTTGCCAAGTACCAGTGGCTGATTGAGGTGATCGTGGCCCGACGGGAAGTCAAAAACAACCGGATAATCGTAATCTTCCACAGCTGCCTTTATTATTTCATGGGCTGAAAAGCCATAGGGTGTATCGCTGTCTTTCATATCAGAAAACTGTCCTACTACCAATCCGCTCAATTTACTTAAAAAACCACTGATTCTCAGGTTTTGCATCATGCGATCCAGGTGGTACAAATATTCCGAGAGGTCTTCGATGAAGAGGATTTTTCCTTTGGGATCGAAATCATAGGACGTTCCTCTGAGGCTGTATATCAACGATAGATTACCACCTACCAGAATACCATTAGCTTCCCCGTTTCTATTTAAAGGATTGGGAGCGATTTTGTAAGTCGGTAATTGGCCCTTTAACATGGAAAATAAGTTGACGATATCCTGATCATCGGCTGCTTTTTTTGCAAAATTTTTAGGCATGGGGCCATGAATGGAGGCCACACCCAGTCGGTTTTGCAAGCAGGCATGAAGCACGGTGATATCACTGAAGCCAACAATCCACTTGGGATGTTCCAGATAATGGGTGAAATCAATGGCATCAATGATGCGGATGGTACCATAGCCTCCTCTGGCACAAAAAATGGCATCTATATCCGTTCGATTCAACATTAGCTGTAAGTCCGAAGCCCGGTGGTGATCGTTGCCGGCATATTGGTGAAAGGTATTTTTAACGTTATCACCCAACACCACTCGGTAACCCATCAAACCCAGGAACTTTTCGGCATAATGCACCACTTCAGTATCTACCTTGCCAGCAGGTGCTACAATACCGATGGTAGCATTTTCTTTGATAAATTGAGGAAATATCATGACGATCCGATTTTGGCAATTTGTAACCCGCATTTGTTAAGTGACATTAGACCAATAAAAAACGCCACATCCCTATTGGAAATCGTTATCTGAAACAAATTGTTTGGTTATCTTTGTGAAGTTAATAAAAAGCCCTGAATGGTTCAGGGTTTTATTTCATAAAAATTGAAGGTACCTCAACGTTTCTATTGAACAATGGAGGGAATTCACCCATAAAAACAAAGACCAATACAATGAAGCAAACCGGGAATTATAAAAGGACCTTGGTGACCACTGCTCTGCCATATGCCAACGGACCGGTACACATCGGTCACTTAGCAGGCGTATATGTGCCGGCTGATGTTTATGTAAGATATCTTCGCATGAAAGGGGAGGATGTACTCTTAATTGGCGGATCCGATGAACATGGTGTACCCATTACATTGAAAGCGAAGAATGAGGGTGTAACACCTCAGGATATTGTGGATAAGTTTCACGGAGTTATTAAAGATTCCTTTGAGAAATTTGGTATCACTTTCGATGTTTATTCCCGGACTACATCCAAAACGCATTTCGAAACCGCTTCTGATTTTTTCCGCACTTTATATGAAAAGGGCGAATTTATTGAAAAAGAGTCGGAGCAATATTACGATGAAGAGGCCAATCAATTTTTAGCCGATCGATACATTACCGGTACATGCCCGCATTGCAAGAGCGAAGGAGCTTATGGCGATCAGTGTGAAAGTTGCGGTACCTCTTTAAATGCCACTGATCTGGTAAATCCAAAATCAATGGTGTCGGGTAGTACACCTGTTATCCGCACAACCAAGCATTGGTACTTGCCATTGGATAAGCATGAGCCATTTTTGAAAGAGTGGATCCTGGAAGGTCATAAAGAATGGAAATCCAATGTGTATGGGCAGTGTAAATCCTGGATCGACATGGGATTGCAGCCACGTGCGGTGAGTCGCGATTTAGATTGGGGGGTACCCGTTCCCGTTGAAGGAGCTGATGGCAAAGTATTGTATGTCTGGTTTGATGCGCCAATCGGATACATTTCGGCTACGAAAGAACTAACACCTGAGTGGGAAAAGTATTGGAAAGATCCCGAGTCGCGGATGTTGCACTTCATCGGAAAGGATAACATCGTTTTTCACTGTATCGTTTTTCCATCCATGCTGAAAGCGGAAGGTACTTTCAACTTGCCTGAGAATGTGCCGGCCAATGAATTTTTGAATTTAGAAGGCGATAAGATTTCTACTTCTCGTAATTGGGCGGTTTGGTTGCATGAGTATTTGGTTGATTTTGCCGATAAACAGGATGTGTTACGTTATGTATTAACGGCTAATGCACCTGAAACAAAAGATAACGACTTTACCTGGAAAGATTTCCAGGCACGTAATAATAATGAGTTGGTGGCCATCTTGGGTAACTTTGTGAACCGCGCCATTGTGTTAACTCAAAAATACTATGAAGGTGTTGCCCCTGCAGCCGGTGAGATGACTGATTTTGATCGCGAAACTCTGGCGGAGATCCCTGCTATTGTAAAACGTGTAGAATCGTCACTGGATCAATTCCGTTTTAGGGAAGCTGTGAAAGAGGCCATGAACCTGGCACGCCTGGGTAATAAATACCTGGCTGATACAGAGCCCTGGAAATTGATAAAAACGGATGCCGAACGTGTTAAAACGATTATGAACATTGCTCTGCAGATATCAGCAAACCTGGCTGTTTTGATGGAACCATTTTTGCCTTTTACGGCAGATAAGATGAGAAAGATGATGAATCTGGATAATCTGACATGGGAAGATTGTGGAAAGCTGGATTTGATTGAAGCCGGGAAGTTGATCAACAAGCCGGAGTTGCTGTTTGAAAAAATTGAAGATGCCACTATTCAGGAGCAACTGGATAAATTAGTAGCTACTAAAGAGGCCAATGAAGCAGCCAACTGGCAAGCAGAACCTGTTAAAGAAAACATCCAGTTTGATGATTTCATGAAAATGGATATCCGGGTCGGAACCATTTTGGAAGCTGAAAAAGTAGCCAAAACGAAAAAGTTATTGAAGCTTACCGTGGATACAGGTATTGATCAACGTACTGTTGTTTCAGGTATTGCGGAATTTTTTAAACCGGAAGAGATCATTGGAAAACAGGTGAGTATTTTGGTAAATCTGGCTCCTCGGAAAATAAAAGGAATCGAATCGCAGGGAATGATTCTGATGGCTGAAGATGCCAATGGTGAATTAGCATTTGTAATGCCTGGTAAAGAGATTCAACCAGGTTCGGAGATAAGATAAGAACGAATCCAATTGTAAATATAAATGCCGGTCTTGTGAACCGGCATTTTTTATATAAATCTAATATCTTATTGACTTGTCAATTTTAATCACTTAAGAAAAACATATCACCTCAACATCTAACGTGTAGCTTCAATTAATAATTAAACATAAATAATTGATTTACTTATCGTTGTGTTAAAATCCACACCGTGTTAAACTTTGGCTTTTTCCGGTAGGTGTTAAGCGCTTCAATGGCAATCGTCTTGTCTGAATACCCATTGATAGCCACTCTAAAACTGTGATTTTTACTTTCCAAAACAAATGCTTCTTTTTCACCCAGTGATTCTACTTGCTTCAGAAAACTTTCCGCCTGATCTTGCCTTTTGAAGCTACCGGCAATCAGGAAGTAAATATTTTTTTCAATCGGAGTATCCAATACTTCAGCTACAGAAGACGCCGTTTCTAAAACAGGATGGTCAACAGTGTACGCTTCTTTCGGAGCAGTATTTACCTCATGGGAAAGAAATGAAATAGAGCTGGCACTATTAAATTGTTTATTAGCAGTTGGATCCTGTACTTCAGTAGAGACAATGAATAACCCAAAAAACAAAGCAATGGTTGCCGCAATCTGCTTTTGTGACAAGGGGCGTAACAAACGCTTAACATGTTTATTTGGCGTAGCAGGACGATGTATTGGAACTGCCGGAGAAAAGTGAAATGAAGTTAAGCCGAATGCATCGGCTAAAAAACTTTCGCTTTTATTGGGCACAAACTGCAGATGGCCTAGTGTATCCTGTTTGAGTTCACCAACGGTATCAATAATAATAGTTTCACCTTGAGAGGTCAATTGGAGAATGTGATTTGCGTATTGCGCCACCTCCGTTTTAGCCTCGTGATAAGACATATTTTCTTGTTGAGCCAAAGAGGTGATCAGTAATCCGTCATTATGTGTCAAACTACGATTGAACCCAATTTCTTTTGACGGTGGTAAAAAGATGTTTTTGTCCACATCCAGTTCGGCTCCCTTATGGTTGGCTACAAACCCACCTAATTCAGGAATAATAACACAATCATGTGAATAAAGCAATCTGCTGATATGTTTCGCTACTCTTGTCATAACTGCAAAATTACATAATTTTGTCCATAAGTATTAATCTTTCTTTGAACAGCTGTTGGTAAAATGTTGAAAAAGCCACAGGCTGTATTTCTTATGGATTCTTTTATCGTGATGTTCTGTTGCTAATATACTAAATGAATCAGGAAAAGTCCATCTATTATAAATTCAAATTATTACTTTTACAGCTCGTTTAACGTAGAAACGAACATGAAAAAGTGGAAATTTAGTGGATTTATTAGATTTCCCTGTTCATTGTGAGTTCCATCCATTTAATTTCAAAAAAGAATGGATGAAAAAAATTGAATTAATGGCAAAACAAATTTTAGTAACCGGAGGAACCGGTTACATTGGATCTCACACGGTGGTGGAGCTCCAAAATCAGGGCTTTGAAGTTGTTATTGTCGACAACCTTTCCAATTCTCAAATCGAAGTGTTGGATAATATTGAAAAAATCACCGGTATTCGTCCGGCGTTTGAACAGTTTGATCTGGCAGAACGGGATAAAACAGATGGTTTTTTTCAAAAGTATTCCAATGTGGAAGCGATTATTCATTTTGCAGCTTATAAAGCAGTAGGTGAATCAGTAGATAAGCCATTGGAGTATTATCGTAACAATTTAGTTTCTCTAATGAACCTACTGGAAGGGATGAAGAAATACGATGTGAAACACATGGTATTTTCATCTTCATGCACTGTTTATGGACAACCAGAAACGTTACCGGTTACAGAGCAAACACCCCGTCAGGAAGCGGAGTCACCTTATGGAAATACCAAAGCCATTTGTGAAGATATTATGCGTGATTTCTGTCAGTCCAATGAGGCACTCAATTGTATTGCGTTAAGATATTTTAATCCTATTGGGGCACATGAATCCTCTTTAATTGGTGAATTGCCAGTTGGTGTACCAAATAACTTGGTACCTTTTATCACCCAAACAGCTGCTGGCCTTCGTAAGGAACTAAGCATTTTTGGTGATGATTACGACACACCGGATGGAACAGCTATTCGGGATTATATTAATGTGGTTGATTTAGCAAAAGCACACGTCGTGGCCATTGACCGTTTGCTAAATGATAAAACGAAACAAAATTACGAGTATTTTAATGTGGGAACTGGTGATGGCTACTCTGTTATGCAGTTGGTAAAATCCTTCATAAAAGTAACCGGAGTCGATTTAAATTATAAAGTTGTTGGTCGTCGTTCAGGAGATATTGAGAAGATCTGGGCGGATACTTCCTATGGCAATTCGGAACTGGGTTGGAAAGCTGAGAAAACACTGGATGAAACCTTGTTATCTGCCTGGAAATGGGAGAAGAATGTAAGAGGATTAAGCTGAAAATTAGAATAGATAAATAAGAAAGGGTAGTCGAATGGCTACCCTTTTTTGTTGTTATTTTCTTTAAAATGGTCTAATTTGTATGTGGACAGGCATTGTTCAAAAACGATAAATAACTATCATGGAACGAATTCATAAAACAAGCAGTCGGCCATGGCAAGGAAGCATTTTGGGGGTAATAAGTATTGTTGGAGTTATTACTCTGATCTTTATCCTTGGTTTCCTGCTTTTTGCAAGGGATATTATTAGCCCTTATCTGATAGAAACGCCCTTTGCTTTATTGCTGGGAGCAGGCACTTTCGTGACTTTCATGATTTTGTTGTTTGGGATAATACTAAGCCTATCAATAACTGTGGGTATTTTTAAAGGAAAAGCATGGGCCATCATTCTTTCTATATTTTTTACAGGAATGAGTTTGGCAGAAGCTCTTTTTTCGCTTAGTGTGATTGCCATAATTGCCTATGGTTTTCTGCTTTATCTTGAGATTATGTGTGTCCGGAATTCATTTTATTTCGACTAATAGGATGATTGATGAATGCTTGTAATTGGATGATTGATGGTGATCGTTGTGTTGCCATAGGTTTATCAGTTTAATAATTGCCATTTCTCTTTTTAAATTATGATGATATTCTGATATTTGAATCCAAATATATAGCTACTATCATGAAGAAAATACTCATCACTGGCGGTGCCGGATTTATTGGTTCGCATGTCGTTCGTTTATTCGTGAATAATTATCCCGATTATCACATCTATAATTTGGATGTGTTAACATATGCCGGAAATTTGGAAAACCTCAGCGATATCCAGGATAAGTCTAACTATACTTTCTTAAAAGCCGATATTACTGATGAAAGTGCGATCCTGGAAATTTTTCAGCAATACCAGTTTGACGGGGTTGTTCATTTGGCCGCAGAATCGCATGTAGATCGGTCTATTTCTGACCCGCTCGCTTTCATTAAAACAAACATCTTAGGTACCATAAATCTGTTGAACGCGGCCCGAGCTATCTGGAAGGACGGAATGGAAGGTAAGCGGTTCTATCATATTTCAACTGATGAGGTGTATGGTTCATTGGGTGAAACCGGATTATTTACGGAAACCACCGCGTATGATCCACGTAGTCCTTATTCTTCCTCCAAAGCAAGTTCCGATCATTTGGTACGCGCTTATTTCCATACCTACGGAATGCCTGTTGTGATTTCTAACTGTTCCAATAATTATGGACCAAATCAATTTCCGGAGAAATTAATTCCATTAGCGATTAATAATATTAAAAATAATAAGCCGATTCCAATTTATGGTAAAGGAGAGAATATCAGAGATTGGTTATATGTGATCGATCATGCCAAAGCGATTGAACTCATTTTTCATAAAGGTGAGAATGGGGAAACGTATAATATCGGGGGAAATAATGAATGGACAAATATTCAATTGATTCATAAGTTATGCGAGGTGATGGATGAGTTGCTTGGAAGAGAAAAAGGGGACTCTGAAAAATTAATAACCTTTGTGAAAGATCGGGCTGGTCATGATATGCGCTATGCCATTGATTCATCTAAGCTGATGAATGAATTAGGTTGGGAGCCATCATTGCAGTTTGAAGAAGGCATTGTGAAGACAGTGAAATGGTATTTGTCTAATCAAGCCTGGATGGATAATATCATTTCCGGCGATTATGAAAATTATTATAAAGAGCAATATCAGGATCGCTAGATTCTTGAATAATCACATAGAAAAAGCCCGGTTGACATTTCAACCGGGCTTTTTACTTTGAGATAAACCTAAAAAGAAATCAAATGTGTACCTCTATACAGGTACATCATTGAATTATTCAACTGTAACTGACTTGGCCAGATTACGTGGTTGATCAACATTGCAGCCACGAAGAACGGCAATGTGATAAGATATAAACTGTAATGGGATAACTGTTAATAAAGGTGCCAGTGCTTCATGACAATCGGGTACTTCAATGACATGATCAGCCATGTTTTTAATAACAGAGTCGCCTTTAGTAACAATAGCAATAACTTTTCCATTACGGGCTTTTACTTCTTGTATGTTACTGACAATTTTCTCGTAGGATTTGTCTTTGGTCGCAATGACAAAGACCGGCATGTTTTCGTCAATCAAAGCGATTGGACCATGTTTCATTTCAGCTGCAGGGTATCCTTCAGCATGAATGTAAGATATTTCTTTCAGCTTCAGGGCTCCTTCTAGTGCTACCGGGAAAAGATATCCTCGACCTAAGTACAGTGCGTTGCTGGCATGTTGGTAGGTTTGCGCAATTTTTTCAATCTCGGATTCTGATTTTAGAATAGTGCCTATTTTATCCGGTACATCTGTTAACTCCTGTACCAGTTTTTTATAGTCATTCTCATTTATTAAGCCTTTGGTTTTTCCTAAAAGGAAAGCCATCATGGTCAATACGGTTACTTGCGAGGTAAATGCTTTGGTGGAAGCCACACCGATTTCAGGACCCGCATGGGTATAAACACCTGCATGTGTTTCGCGGGGTATAGATGAACCGGCGACATTGCATATGCCCAATATTGTAGCACCTTGTTCTTTAGCCATTTTAATGGCTGCAAGTGTATCTGCAGTCTCCCCGCTTTGTGAAATGGCAATGACCACATCATCTTTATTAATTACCGGATTACGATATCTGAACTCACTGGCATATTCAACCTCTACAGGTGTGCGGGCGAATTCTTCAAATAAATATTCACCCACCATGCCCGCATGCCAGGAAGTGCCACAGGCAATAATAATGATGCGTTTGGCTTCAGCTAGTTTGGGTAAGGTTTCTAATATCCCCCCCAGAAATATTTTTGACCGATCCATTGAAATACGCCCTCTAAATGTGTCTTCAATGGAGATTGGTTGCTCATAAATTTCTTTGAGCATAAAATGATCAAAATTCCCCTTGTCAATTTCATCAATGCTCAGGTTTACCTTCTGAATTTTGGGTTTCCTGGCATCATTCTGAATGTTCTTTAAAGTCAGATCTCCACGAGATAAAATGGCCACCTCTTCATCATTCATGTATATGACCTGATCTGTGTATTCGATAATTGGGGTAGCGTCAGAAGCTAGGAAGTATTCCTTTTCGCCAACACCAATAACCAAAGGACTACCTTTTCGGGCGGCAATGAGTTGGTCATGATTATCGGTACAGGAGATGACTAATCCGTATGCACCAATTACTTTAGTTAGCGCCAAACGAACAGCTAATTCAGCATCTACTTTTTCTTCCAGGTAGATATTTTCAATTAAGTTGGCTAAAACTTCAGTGTCTGTTTCACTTTGGAACTCATATCCACGATTTATTAACTCCTTTTTCAGGTGCGAATAGTTTTCAATAATTCCGTTGTGCACAACAATGAATTTGCCATTCTGAGAAACGTGGGGGTGGGCATTATTATCACTGGGTTCACCATGGGTCGCCCAACGCGTATGTCCCATACCAATTGAACCGGAGATGGGTTTCCCGTTGGTATGCGCCTCCAAATCCTTTACTTTACCTTTGCACTTATACACATGAATACCTTTATTCACAAGCGCAATACCAGCTGAGTCATAACCTCTGTATTCCAATCGCTGTAATCCCTTTACAATGATCGGGTATGCTGTTCTATCTCCAACATATGCTACTATTCCACACATAGTCGTTTCTTTTAGTATTATAAAATCCGTGAAGCTGATGGAAGAAAAAAAGAGGAACTCCGGTTGGGAATTCCTCTTTTAAGACAATGTGTATTAATAATGATAAAGGTGTCTTAAATTATCATGTTATGACCAAAGGCTTTTAGGGGCAAGATTTGCTTTCTCAATATCCTTGAAATAATTGTAAGTGCCTACTTTCAGCTCATATGTAGCTGCTTCGTCACATACAATAACACCTTTTTGATGCATTTGTAATGCACTGATGGTCCACATGTGGTTTATTCCTTCTTCAACAGCATGTTGCAAAGCTCTCGCTTTGTTGTGCCCATTCACGATAATCACCACTTCTTTTGAATCTAATACTGTTCCAACACCTACTGTCAATGCAGTTTTAGGTACTTTATTGGGATCATGATCAAAAAAGCGTGAGTTAGCCAGAATGGTGTCATAGGTTAACGTTTTAACCCGTGTGCGGGAAGTTAATGATGAGCCAGGTTCGTTAAAAGCCAGGTGTCCATCAGGACCAATTCCACCAAGGAACAGGTCAATACCTCCCATTTGTACTATTTTATCTTCATATCTTTTGCACTCTGCTGCCGGATCTTCAGCCTGACCATTTAATAAATTGGTGTTTTCAGCTGGAATATCGATGTGGCTAAAAAAGTTATCCCACATAAATGTATAGTAACTTTGCGGATGTTCCCGCGGGATTTCCCGGTATTCATCCATGTTAAAAGTGACCACATTTTTGAAAGAAACTTTACCCTCTTTACAAAGTTTTATTAATTCTTTGTAGGTGCCCAGAGGAGAAGAGCCCGTTGGCAATCCTAGTACAAAAGGTTTGTTTTCGTTGTGTTGATTAATTTTTTGAGCAATGTAGGCTGCTGTCCATTCCGACGCTACCTGGTAATCTGGTTCAATGATTAAACGCATGGTTCTTTATATTAAGGTTTATCTCTCTGCTTTAAGAGGATAAGCCTGTCTTTCAGCTCTTCGGCCAAGCGACTTTTTTCTCGAATGTGGGTATGAATATCTTGAACCGATGGATGTTTTTCAAAATCGCCACGAACATGCTCAAAATCTAAGTGACGTGTTTCTTCTGAACCGTCAATGCCAAATCCTGTCTGTGATTTTAGAGTGAATTCTTTTTTAGCATCTGCATAGAGCATCTGGTCCAAGTCAATAACACTCTTTTTCCAGTGATCAATGAAGGTGATGAGTTGATCGATTTCAATGGCATTTATATCCAGATCAAATTCTTCTTTAAATACATTGATACACCAGTTCCAGGCAAAATCAAAATATTGAGTATGCATCATCTCATATCTGTGGTTGAGTTCTTCCAAATTAGATATGCGACTGTTCTCAAGATCATCCAAAAGGGTCATTACCCGTTCCTTCGGTACTAAAAGGCCGGCCATGTCGATCCATTCATCTTGTCCAAATGAAGTGGTCGGAGCAAGGCTTTTCCTCAAATGTTCCGTGTCTACAAAGGTAATGTCTTCCAGCTTTTTTATTAGTGCATTGCCCAGATATTTTATGATTCCAATGTTATATAGTTTCATTCCACGTTCCAGAGCTGCTTTCGTTATCTTTACATTATTGAACATGTAATAGTCGGAAGTAGCTCCTGAAGTGTGTTTGAGGTTTCTTAAAGCCTCATTCCCACTGATCATTTTCTGAATTGTGAAAGGACTTAATAAACTAAAGTTGATAAAATCCAATAGTTTTTTATCCTTTCGTTTGTCGCGTTTAGGCCATTTGCGGGCATCACGAATAGTCCCAACACTTCGCAAATTGACACCTGGTGCCAGGATACTCTCATCTTTGTTCTCTATTAAGTAAGAGAATGGTAATATTGAGGTATCCGGATTGCGGTAATGTCTCCCCATTACCAGTGAAAAAGCACCGATTCTGGCTGGCCAAAGTAAATAAGAATCACTGGTTGTTTTTGAACCGCGCTCCAAAACACCTTGGTGGATAGGACCCAGTTTATACATGTGATTACTCTGGTTGGATCCGCTACCGGCATTCATAAATGAAAAGTAGCCCGCAATTAAAAGCGTTGATTTATGGTGTGTGACGGTGTAGGGGCCAGCAAAAATAGAGCAGGCCTCGCCATGAAACCCCTGACTATTGGCAAAGAAAACAGAATTTTCAGCTGAATAATGCTTACCTAATTCGCAACCTTGCCCGATAAAACATTTTGAAAGTAAGGCACTGTCACTTACATGGCTACCTGAAGCTGCAATAAAATTTTCAGCAATAACACCAGGCCCAAAATAGGAGGGGTGATACTCTGAGCTATTAATGGAACCGTTGTGTAAACGATAAACGCCTTCGATGGTAGCATGTGGACCAATGTTCGTATCTATAATGGTACGGCAATTGATCAGGTTGGCACCTTTTCCAATATGGCCAATAGAACTGCAAATATTGTTTTTGTATTGATCAATTAGTTGCTGTAGTTTTTCAATGGCCTTGGGACGGTGACGATAGAGCGCCATGATATAGGCCGTGTGTGCAGAAAGTTCATTGTAAATGGAGATTTCCCGGCCTCCCGCCTCATTTAGGGCCGAAACCAGTACGCCATTTCCAAAACAACTTTCTGATTCAGTCGTGATGGAATCTACATTTTCGATGATCACTTCGGATGCAACATGGTAATTGGCAATGTGATTTTTAACCTGGTTAATATAGGCATCAGACTCAATCGTGCAGTTGTGAATGGTGGCATGAGAAAGTCCCGCATTTTTTTCAACACCACCAGGAAAAGTGAAAATTTTATTGAATTCCCCTAGCCTAATTCGACCTGAGAAGGCGACATGATGAATGTTATCGGTTGAGAAATTTTCTGAAACCAAGACAAGTCCCCAATCGGAAGCGCTACATTGATTGTGCTCAAGTGATTTTATTTCCGATTTGGTGAGCGGGCGATATGCTTTCATATATATGGTTAAAAGTAAATTATAAGCTAAGGTATGAAAGAAAAGATAGTAATAATAGGGTGTGAATGAAAGGAAAGGGAAAAATAAGAAAATCGAAAAGTGATCATCATAAAATGAAAGAAGAAGAAAGGAGAAATAGCTTGTATAAAAAGTAATGAGCTGTTCTGTCTTATTTTTAATTCAAAAAAAAAGCGGAAGAGCTATTTTGCTCTTCCGCTTGAAGTATTCTAAATGTGGTTATCTACTTAGAAATGTATTCGAAATATTTGATCTTCATTTTTAAGCGATCTTCATCCTTGTTGTCTTCAGCAGCACTGTGCAGGACAACCCGGTCAAAATCTGCTGTTCCGTCATCTGGACCAATGTAAAACTCATTGGCAAATTTCTTATGATAGATTTTAAGAAGTTGTGCATCAATTATTTCTTTTTCAGCCTCTGTCAAATCTTGATAGGTTATATCTTCATCTTGGGTCAAGACAAATATTAGATTCGAACGGTCATCGGCTAAATCTCTCATGACATAATTGAAATATTCTGCCCGCATGACAAATTGATATTTAATCGAATCAATTTGTGTTTCGTTCTCTGTTGTTATACTGGCATAAATTTTCTTTTCTCCTGTGCCTGCTATTTGCTTTGAAGAGTTATCCTGAATATTACTGCCAAATATTTCAAGCTCCAATTCATTTCCGTTTACTAACCTTGTGTACCGGGGAGGGCCAACAATTTCGCCATCATTATTTCGCATATAAATTGTTAGTCTATCTGGAATTGGGTATCGGTTTACTTCATCCAGGTTAGCAACTTTTAAGAAGAACTCAATGTTACTGACTGTTTTGCTTTGAACACCGACTTCTTCATTTTTTAATGAATCAACCCACATCATTAATTCATCCGGAAGCTTGAGGCGGGCATATGTCCCTGCCATACCTTGTATGAATAGTTGTTTTGATGCAGGATCATCGATAACAATATCTGGATTGGTTGTATGTTCGTAAGTATTAACAGTTGTGTTTTCCTTGTTAATTGGGAATGAATAAGGGGGATATTGTTGGGTGGTATCTATAACTTCATTCTTATTGTTTAGCTTTTTATATTTACGGCTTACATAGAAATCCAGACTGGATGAAATTGTTTTTTGATTTGGAAAAGTTACTAAATCAATACGGGTCAACCAACCTTGATTGGATGCATCTTCGCGTATTGCATTTACAAACATGCCGTTAATGAGGTTGAGTTTAGTTGTTTTTAACTCTTCTTCTGACATTTTAAAGATTCGTTGGGCTAATTCATCATCAAGCTTGATACGCCACGATTTAGTTGTGGCTTTATGTTGATTGAAGTCCTTGTAAAGGGTATCGATTTTCTTTACATCCCATAGGTAACCTGGATCTGAATATAAATCGGTGATGTTTTTATAGTTCCCAGATGTTATATCATCCCAGTTCGTGTTGTTTTTTAGAGTATCAGGAACATCATTATTTATGAAAACAGATTTGGTGCCCAGTAATTTTGAGCTTTCACCAATAAAGTCATGGGTGTTGTAGTATTCATGAGTCTGACCTTGTAGATCTGTTAATTCGTATATACTTATGGATTGACTGGCTATCATGTCGCCATACCACTTATTGTATTGGTATTTGAGGTTTAATACAACGCTGTCTTGTTTCCACTCTTCGTTTAATTCGATAGAAGTATTGTCAAACTTGCGAAAAATAGTGTCAATTGCTTTTTCGGCGTTGGTAAGGTCGTTAGGATCAAGTAGTTTTGCGCTAAAGACAGGAGGGTTTCCAATGGAAATATTAAATGCAAAACCTGCTTCAGTGCTACCAAATCTCGGATCGTTGAAAGAGCCCAAAATACCATAATTGGCATCGCTAGTACGTATTTTTCCTCTTGTGGTAGTCTCTGTAATTAAAGGATGCGAGTTGTAGCTATGTGCTGTAATCTCATCACCTTCCGGAAGTACACCATCTCCTCCCAATTTGGCCGGATCATCTTTACAAGATACCGCTAATGAAAGAAGGCCAATCATAAATAATTGGCCTGCTAAGTGATTGAAAGTATTTTTCAATGAAATTTTGTTCATAAGTAAAATGTTAATCTAATAGTGAATCGTAGAAGCCATTGTATGCTGCTACGTAGCTCTCCTCATCGTGATAGCCTAAAAATGGTTTACCGGATTGCTCTATAAACTCACTAATTTCAGGATTTATTGTTTCGCTTCCCTGAATAATTCCATCAGACATGGAGATAGCCATTTTAGTCAGGTTAACATAGTTGTTGTTCGCCATTATTTCAAGGTCGGTATCTTCAATACCCTCAAGTTTGAGTTTTTCTTTGAAATTTTCTGACCATTCATTTTTAAAGGCGTCATCATATACCGTATATACTACTTTTGAGTTGGCAAAATGTGGATCCTCATTCATTGCCTTTTTAATGTACAAAGGGGCCAATGCGGTAATCCAGCCATTGCAATGAACAACATCGGGAGCCCAGCGTAGTTTTTTTGTCGTCTCTAAAACACCCCGTGCAAAGAAAATGGCACGTTCATCGTTATCGTCAAATTCATTACCATCGCCATCGGTGATGATGAATTTTCGTTGAAAATAGTCTTCATTGTCAATGAAGTATACCTGCATGCGCGCAGCTTGAATTGATGCCACTTTGATGATGAGCGGGTGATCCGTGTCATCAATAATCAAATTCATACCAGATAAGCGAATCACTTCGTGTAATTGATTGCGTCTTTCATTGATGCAACCAAAACGAGGCATGAACGTTCTGATTTCTTTTCCTAGTTCCTGAATGCCTTGCGGTAAGTGACGTCCTATTTTAGACATTGCTGATTCAGGTAAATATGGCGTGATTTCCTGGGAGATGAATAAAACTTTGGCTTTTTCCATTGTAATATATCGGTAGATGTATTTTTTGCTCAGGCAAAAGTACGAAAAATATGCAAGTCAGCAAAGTTCAGTGTCTGATTGCCTCATGTTTGATGAATTACAAATTGATATTTTCTTGTTTTTTGCGCCTTTTTGCAATAAAACTTCAAACAAGTTATTGTGTGTTGTCGTAACTCTGAATTGATTTTTATTACTTTGCCATGTTTAACAACTTGTTGATGGAAGGTGAACCGGAAAGGGGGCATCTTCGTTTTTCTTTTAAATAATGAAAATAGTTAAAACAGTAGTCGAGTTACAATCCTACTTGAAGAAGTTTAGGGAAAAAGGCTGTTCCATTGGTTTTGTGCCAACTATGGGTGCTTTGCATCATGGGCATTTAACGCTTGTGAAAAAAGCTAAAGAACACTGTAGTGTAGCCGTTGTTAGTATTTTTGTAAATCCAACACAGTTTAATAATCCCAATGATTTACTGCGTTATCCAAAGGATTTGCAGAAGGATTGTGACCAATTGGAGGCAGAAGGTTGTGATGTCGTTTTTGCACCTGAGGTTAGTGAAGTTTATCCGGAGAAGGATGAAAGAGTTTTTAATTTTGGTGATCTTGAAACTGTAATGGAGGGCAAATTTCGTCCTGGTCACTTTAATGGTGTCGCTCAGGTTGTGAGTCGGCTGTTTGAAATGGTAATGCCAGATAAAGCATTTTTCGGGTTAAAGGATTTTCAACAGCTGGCGATTATTAGGGAGATGGTTACTCAACTCAATTTGTCATTGGATATTATCCCGTGTGAAACGGTTCGAGAAACAGATGGTTTGGCCATGAGTTCAAGGAATATGTTACTCACCATTCAACAGCGAAAAAATGCACCGGTAATTGCCAAAACTTTGTTTGAATCTTGTAACTTTGCCA
>Ga0193953_1000221_pt1 | contig 32074 bp, 31 predicted proteins | sample BB_4_MG_FD_140325 | JGI IMG/M metagenome (GOLD analysis project Ga0193953, IMG submission 140325) | Microbial mat bacterial communities from the Broadkill River, Lewes, Delaware, United States - BB_4_MG | ecosystem: Environmental > Aquatic > Freshwater > River > Microbial mats | place: USA...
GAGGGAAAGAAAGATTAATACCAGGATGATCCCCAGTAGTCCGTTATCCATTAACAAGTCAATACGCTGATTTAAGGTTTCGCTCATATCACGGATGACATCTGCCGTCAGTATATTTTGTGATTCGTTGAAGCCCTCCAGGTAGGTGTTTATTTTCTCCGAGGCATCAATGATGTCTTCCTTAAATGTGGTATTGATGGTGAAAACAATGGCTTGCTTGTCGTTAAATTCGATATCCGAAGGCGCATCGGCCCATTGATCCTTAATGGTGGCCACATCTTTCAAACGAATGATGCCTCCTTGTGCCGAATTGCGAATCACGATGTCTTCCAGTCCTTCGCTGCGATAGGCTTTGTTGCGAACACGGATGAAAAATTCTTCCTCTCCGTCTTTTATACTACCACCAGTCATGATGAGGTTGGCCGACGCTACTGCACGAGAGACTTCACTAAAGGTTAACTGGTAGGATTCCATGGCATGTTCATCCAACAGAATGGCAATTTCTTCATGGGGATAGCCACCGATGGTAATTTTCGAGATACCTTCGATACGTAACAGGTCGTGCTCAATTTCGCGGGCCATCTCTTTCAGTTTTTTGAGGGATACCTCACGTCCCTCGTTGGGAGTGAGGGCAAAATTGAGTGCGAAGTTCATGTCATCGTGCTTGTAGGTCACCACCGACTCTACATTCACCGGAAAAGAAGAGATTTTCTCCACTTCGTTTTTTACTTTCGTCAGGGCTTCGTCCATGTCGGTTCCTTTCTCCATTTCGATGGTTACGGTTCCCATGTTTTCGCGCGATACCGAAGTGATGCGCTCCATGTCAGATAAGCCTTTGATATTTTCTTCAATTTTCAGGATGGCCCCTTCCTCAATCTCCTCGGGCGAAGCCCCCGGATATACAATGTCCACATAAATATTTCGCTGTGGCACATTGGGAAAGAAATTCTTTTGGATTCCCGAGAGGGCGATCAACCCAAAGAGGAAGACCATCACCATGAGCAGATTCACTGCCAGCGGGAATTTTATAAAATAGGCGATTAGTTTTTTCATTCTTGATAATTTTTACCGCAGAGTCGCTAAGCCGCAGAGATTTCTTGTCTTAGCGTCTTTGCGCCTTGGCGGTTAATATCCTTTTTGTTACAATGACGGAAAGTCACAAGTTTTTTTCTTAGCGCCTCAGCGTCTTTGCGGTTCACAATATTATTTTTTATTGGAAATTCGAACCGGCATGCCCTCATAAGCACTTTTCACCACCGTTGACAAAACTGGTGTGCCAGGTGTTAATCCACTGATGACCGCGATATCATCCTGGCGTGATAAAACTTCAATGGTGGTGTGGTGTAACTGTCCATCTTTCACGACAAACACCCGGTTTTGATCATCCACCATCTTGCGGGGCAGACTCATGGCATTGGTAAAGGCTTGCTGTTGTAAGTCGGCCGTCAGAAACATGCCTTCCTTCAAAGTGTTGCCTGAGGTGCGAATGAATAGTTTCACGCTTTGTGTTTGTTCATCAATGTTACCGCCTACACGTACCACTTCGCCTGTCCAGGTACCGGGAATTTCGGTGGAACTCAATTGGGCTGAAGTGCCCACACTCACGTTACCTAACAGGGCCAATGGCACGGTGATTTCCAGGTCGTACAGATTGGTGTTGATAAGTGTACCCATTTCCGATCCCATGCGAACAGCAGTACCAGCTTCCACCTTAACAGCTGTCACCACCCCGTTGAAGGGTGCACGGATGGTATATTTAGCCAGCTTCTCTTCAGCGGACAGGATATTGTAATAGTGGCTCAAAACCCCTTTCCCGGCCAGGTAGAATTTCTCCTGCTGATCCGAAGGAGTCGGTAATTCAGAGAGCTCTTGTGTCACATCCAGGTTGGACACATAATCGCGCCAGATGGGATAAGAAGCGGGGTAATCGGACTTCAGATCGGGCAGGATGGAGGTGATCAGGGTGATGAAGTCACTCTTCTGCGCCAATAGTGTCATCTCGTATTCCTGTTGATCAATTTCCAGCATCACGTCGCCTTTGGCATAGCTGTTTCCTTCCTTAAAGTGACGTGCTGAAGGCTGTAGCTGACCATCCACTTGGGCAAAAATCTCAAAGCGGTCGAAGGCCCGGAGTTTACCTGTAGCTTTATAGGTATGTTCAACTGTTCCCAGTTCGGGATAGATCACTTCCACCAGCGTACCGGACGCGTCATGGGTGCTATTTCCATTATTATTTTCCTTTGCCGGTAAGGCTTTTACCACCGCAAACGCTACCAATACCACCGCAAAGGCAATGGCCAGGGAGAATAGTCTGGATTTGTTTTTTTTCAAGTTCATTGGTTCTATGTTTTGAGATTATTTGTTCGTAGTTTCATTGATGGTGCAATGTTCGCTCTATATAATAAGGGGTAAAATTAGGAGGTGATGAACTGCGAAAATGGGGGAGTGAAATGGGGAATATGGGCGTGAAGTATTGTTGGATTTTGTGCATAGTGCTGGGTGCCTCGTGCTTGGGGTATAGAAAAGCAGTGTCAAATCCTTGTTTTTATGTTTTGTAAATTATCTTTGGAGCAAGGCTATTGTACTAATCTTTTAGTGGCGGACATAGTGAGCAGGTAATAAAAACTAAATTGTAACAGAAGTAATGAGACGTAATACCATCGAAAAGTTATTGGGCACATCAATGGTTTTTTTAGTGTTCATGATATTTGCCTATATGGTACAAGAGAATATGAAAGAGACCGAGGCACTCTTTAATAAGTATCCGCTTTTAAAATCTGATGAAAGTCTTAATGGAATAGTGGCCTCATGTGATCAATACAAGGGAACCACACTTGTCGATTTACAGGATAGTACGCATATTGGAATTATGTCCTGGACTGAAGAGTTCGGTGATTTCATTCTGAACTATTTAGATGAAGGAGATTCCGTCGTTTATAAGCCAGGATGGGAACAAGTTGTGGTTTTTAAAAACGGGACTGATGACGTTTTAGCAGTTCCTGTTTATTTTGTGGATTAATGTTGGAATGATAAGGATATTGTAAATGAGAATCATTATACTTCTATTAATTTGTACCGTTTTTTTTATCTCTTGTAATCAGGATGAAAAAGTACCATTAATGCACTCTGTTGAAAATCCAGAGTTGAAGGCCGAGATTTTGAATTTTATGAAAATAGGTGATTCATTAAAAATTAAAAATCAAATGGTACATGGTATAGTATTCCATTATCAAGACACTATTATCTAGCAATTACATTATAGTATGAGTGCATTTGGTATTACATCAACGCCATCCACCATGTTCGTTAACATAAATGAAAAAATAATCGCACTGAGTTTCTTTCATTCAAATTCTATCCGATTAATAGATGATATTGGATGGAGTATTTTAAAAGATATTTATGTAGAGGAATACAAATCCTATATTGAGCATGGGGATTATCCACCACCTCCCACGGGGGGAGGCATTGTTTGGGAATTAGTATTTAAAAATGATGTGTTCATAAAGAAGAAGGTATACGAAACACAATAGTTTTAAAATTGGTACCTGTCATTGATCCTGAAGGGATCACACAACAATAGCCCGGGGTTTTAACCCCGGGTACCTATGCCACCATCTCAAATGCCGCAATCACAAAATTAATGAACCCCACTAGTTCCCGTGCGGCGTAATGAGGAGATGTTGAAAAGCCTAAAACTCCATTCCACAAAAAATATCCCCAAAGTGATGGATTTATTAACGTTGTCAAGAATTGTGAAGAAGACTTTCAAACTAGCGAGCTTCGAATGTCATGTAGCGAGCAATTATTTTGCTGTAGCGAAGGATCATCATGACCAAGCGAACAGTCTTCATGCGCTGGTAGCTTAATGAGAGATTCTGCTAATCCTTTCACCAATGCCTCTAAACTCTTTGGAGGTACCTCTATAGGATAAAACAGTATCTCTACATCTTTGGGAGATACTTCAATACAATAAAACGATGTCTCCACACTTTTGGGAGATACCTCTGATCCTTTCGTCAATACCTCTATGCTCTTTGGAGATATCATTATAGGATAAAACAGTGTCTCTATATCTTTTGGAGTTACTTCTATGCGATAAAACAATGTCTCTACACTTTTGGGAGATACCTTTATGTCTTTCGACAATAGCTCTATACGATATAACGATATCTCTACGCCTTTGGGAGATACCTTCTACAGGGAAATTGTTTTTAAACAAATAACCACCTCCCTACTCATCCTTCGCGGTACTCCTCCTTGAAAAAGGAGGAGAATCTTCTCTCGGTCACACTTTTCCCCTCCTGATTTTATTTTAGGAGGGGTGCCGAATGCGGGGTGGTTAATAAATAAAAAGATAAAAGCCATTTCCCTGATACCATTTATCCTGTCATTAATTACTCATACTGTAATTTCCTTGCTATATTGGAGAAATATCTGACTAATAATAGTAAGAATCAAAATCTCATTACCATCTTAAAAATCATAATTATCTGCGTCTAAATTCATTTTTTATAAAATAGAGCTTTCACATCACGAATTAATAGCTGATGCATAATCCAGACATTGAATAAACTTTTCAGAAAACCTAAGTTTTAACGGCCAGGTAAGGACACAGCACTAATAGATAGAATATTCCCAATAATACACATATTTCATCTGCAATAATGGAGCGAATACCAATGTAGTCCAGTGTAATGAGCAATAGCGGAGGTGCCAGTATCATACTTACTATCGCTATAAAATTCTGCCTGTTTTTGCGTTTTATCTTCATTGAAAAAATGTGCTGTTGGGGTAATTTACTTAGGGGTGTATGGTGATGGTTTGTGAATCCATGGACCAGGCTCTGAAATAGCCCATAATGTTATCCCCCAGGTTGGATTGTGGATTAAAAGGCGTTGTGCCGCCCGGACCTTCTGCACTGATATCCTTCAATTGAGAATAGTAGGTGTAAGTTCCCTCATCAATTGAGAATAGTCGTACTTCCACTTCATCCCCTTCATCAAATAATTGGCGCATGGGGTTATAAGTCACGATTTCTGTGTTGGCGAAATATTCGTGGGATAATACACTGAAGTCTTCCTCTTGTACGGATCCGTTCACGAAGTATTTAATCAGGTAGTAGTTGTCTTCTTCCACATTATTGGTAAATGTGATTTCCAGTTCATATTGGTCATCTGATTTACCGGGCATGTCAGCCTCAAGAGCTGTAATTTTTAGAATAGTACTGGGTGTTAACAGGCGGGTGGAACCTTCAAAAGTCGCACCATTGACCTTCAGGGATAAAGAATATTCATCGCCCACGGTACCTATTATGGTGTTGCCGGAGTAATAGCCCTCACCGGTATGCACTAAGGGTTCTTCCGCACCACTCGAAGTGGTCAGCACCACTTCGGCTTCCGTTTCAGATACAGGTGTATTTTCATCGAAGTAATCGGAGGTATAACTTAAGCGAATGGTTGCTGTTTCACCGATTTCGATCACGCCATCGGCCACCAGCACCGGATCAGAACTGTTTAGATCTATGTCAATGACCTCCTCACAGGCGGATAGGGCCAGGAAAACCAGAAGGCTGATGGTTACTGTTTTTATTGTTTTTGATATATGGAATGTATAGATCATGGTATTTCTTTTTTATTAATTAAAATTTGAAGTTCCAGGTGACGGATGGAATGATGCCAAACAGACTCGTTTTAACCGCCTCTGTGGTTCCCGGATTGGTTTCGCTCTCCCGAAAGTCGATAGTGTAGGCATTCATTTGGTTGTAGGCGTTGTACAAGGAGAAATCCCAGCTCGATTTGATGCGTTTATTACCTTTTCCTTCCAAATGCAGATTCAGATCCAGGCGATGGTAATCGGGCATGCGATAGCCATTTCGTTCAGTGTAGTAAGCGATTTGATTGCCATCATATTCATATTTACCACTGGGAAAAGTCACCGCATTACCTGTGTAATACACCCAGTTGGCCGAGAGGGATACCCGGGGCGATAGTTGATAACTGGCCACAATGGACAAGTCGTGTGTTTTATCATAGGCCGATGCATACCAATCGCCATTGTTGATGCCGTCAATTTTATTTTCGGTGCGCGAAAGGGTGTAACTGATCCATCCTGTTAATTTTCCGTATTTCTTTTTTAAATAGAACTCCGCCCCATAGCTTCGACCATCTCCCTGAAGGATATAAGACTCAATGTTTTCGTTGAGCATGACGTCGGTTCCGTCTTTATAATCAGTGATATCATTCAATGATTTATAATAGGTTTCTACGGAGAATTCAAAGGTATTGTCCAGGAAATTCCGGAAGTATCCCAATGAATATTGATTGACCGTGGTGGGCTCTACATTATAAGTACTGGGCATCCAGGTATCGGTTGGTTGACCCGAAGTGCTGTTGGATAGCATGTGCAGATATTGACTGGTGCGGTTATAAGAGGCTTTTAGCGAATTTTTAGTGTCCAGGCGGTAATTAAGCGATACCCTGGGCTCAACACCATAGTAGGATTGCATCACTTCTCCGGACTCAAAATAATCCTGGTTGATGATGTTGTTATCGGTATCATAGGTGGTGTTATAACCTTCTCCAAATTGGTTAAACAGGGAGAGCCGCAACCCGTATTCGGCCGAAAGCTTTGGGGTTATTTTCTGTGCATTGGTGATGTAAACGGCTGATTCCAGCGCTTGTTTTTCATCCACCTGGATGTCATCGATGGTGACGTCATCAAACAGGAACTCTCCCGGTTTAAAGGTATGATAGGTGGATTCTAATCCAAATTTCAAGGTATTATCAGGATTGGCATACCAGGTGAAATCTTGTTTAAAACTTATATCGTTGATGCCTGAGGCCATACTGCCATCATCACCCAGGTCGAAATCGTAATTGTATTTGCTATAAATGGCGGTTGTGTTGGAGAACAGTTTGCTGCTGAACAGGTGATTCCAACGTAAGGTCCCTGTGGTGTTGCCCCAGCCCATGCCCATGTCATCAAACCCGAAGTCATCCTGTCCGAAGTAACCCGATAGGAAGATGCGGTTGTTGTCGTTGATCTTATAGTTCAGTTTAGCATTCAGGTCATAGAAATAGAGATCAGTACCGGAATCGATAAAACCGGTCCCTTTGGCCAGCAGGTCGGCATAGCTGCGACGACCGGATACAATAAAGGACATCTTATCTTCAATGATAGGTCCTTCCAATGTGAGGCGGGAGGAGATTAAACCCAGACCTCCGGATACAGACAGATCTTTGTTATTACCATCGCGCATAGAGATATCCAAAACAGAGGAAGCACGTCCCCCGTAATTGGCCGGGATGCCTCCTTTATAGACGGTCATGCCTTTGATGGCATCGGCATTGAAAACAGAAAAGAAACCCATGAGGTGAGAGGCACTGTAAACCGGTGCTTCATCCAGAAGTATCAGGTTTTGATCTATGGAACCACCTCTCACACTGAATCCATTGCCGCCTTCTGAAACGCTGCTGATACCTGGCATTAGCTGAATGGTTTTCAAGACATCGCGTTCACCAAACAGAACCGGGAGTTTTCCCACCTCTTTCATGTCCAGCTTTTCTACTCCCATGCGGGTGGCTGTCAGGTTATCATCTTTCTTTTGGGCTTTTACCACAATCTCTTCTAAGTCGGTTTGCGTGGTGTTCAAACGCATATTCACCACTTGATCTTGATTCAGTGTGATTTGTCGGGTTTGAGTGGTATATCCGATAAAACTATAGGAAATCGAATAGTCGCCTTCGGGAAGTGTTAAGGAATAAAAACCGTAGGTATTGGTCATGGTTCCGGTGGTTTGATCGGCCGTATAGATGGTAACGCCTACCAGGTCTTCACCGGTGTCTCCCTCTGTTACCTTACCACTGAGGGTAAATTTATTTTGAGCCAGCACGGTATTTCCATTAGCCACAATCATCCCCATAATCAGGCTAAAGTAAATGAACAATCTTTTCATCGATAGTTGTTTAAATGAAATTAGATGGGGTCAAAACTAGCTGGGCCGTATGGTGTGTGCAGAAAAGATCGGATCAAAACCGAAAATGGGGGAATGAAATGGGGTATAATAAGGGTGAGGTGATTGGACTCATTTTTTTGGCATTGATAGCGATTCTGTCGCGAGAATAAGCGCTGATTTGTAGGATAGCTATGATTAGGGTGGATGATCACTGTCATCATCAAAAAAGAATCCACACAATCTGAAAAATCAGCGTCTAAATATAGAAATACGCGATTATTTCTTTACCGGTGGATTTGCCTTGATGGCTCCTAGAGTTATTACTACTAAAAATACCAGGCTCAACCAGGATACTCCTTCGTAAGTTTTTAAATAGGTAAAAGAAGTACTGAAGATGACCGGCCCCAGGGCACTGGCAAAAACCAGCATCGACATGGCATTGCCGGAGATGGCGCCCAGGTGCTTACGGCCGAAGAAACGGGGCCAGGTGATGGACATCAAGGCGGCGAAAAGTCCACCCATGACACCGGCACCGCCTATGAGGGGATAAATGCCCCAACCGCTATTCAATCCAATCAGTCCAATAGTAGCTGCAAAGGCGCCGCAAATCATTACATACAAAAGGATTTTTAATTTAATCCAATCACTGATGAAGTTGGCAATGAGTGAGCAGGTCACAGAAATGACCGAAACCGGCAGGAAGATACTGATGGCTTCAGGGCGTGTGTATCCGGCCGTATTGAAAACTGAGACCACATGAAAAGTGAGGCCGGTGACAAAAAAGGAATAGAAGGAGAGCGTTAAGGTATACATCCAATAAGCACGAGTCCGTCTGGCTTCTCGCAAGGTAAAGGCCACTTCCGTTTGTTCCTGGTTATTATTAACGTTTTCTTTAATTTGAGTTCCATCCGTTGAAAGACCATATTTCTCCGGATTGTCCTTATAGAACAGAACAATCAACGCGATAATCCCTAACATCGAAAGTGCCATGATTTGCCAGGCGCCTGACCAACCTTTATTTTGAATCAACATATCTATAAAGATGGGAGAGGCGGAGAAACCCAGGGATACGCTTACACTGGTGAAAGCGTTGATGCGGCCACGGTATTTATCAAACCATTTCATCACCATGTTGCGCGATACCATGGTTAATACGCCTTGTCCGCTAAATCGTAACAAGAAGAATAAAAGGATCATTAAAGAAAACGGAATGCTCCAATGGTCAAAACCTGTGAGTTGACTTATGAAACCTGAAATAACATCAGAGGTGGAACAAAGCAACAGTGTGACCCCCAATAGTGTGGCCGAAAGTGCACCGGTGAATGGCGCCCCTTTTTTGTCGTATATTTTGCCTGCGTAAGTGAGGATAAATGAACTTAATAAAGTCCCGATCATATAGGCCCAGCTAAATTGATCGCGCGTCAGGTGAAGTGCTGCCATCACCGGATCGGTAAAAGTAGATACACCCACTGTTTGGCCTGGCAGACTGGCCCAAATACCAATAGTACCGATAAATGCAATGATGTAACCGTAAAAAAATGGAAACTTTTCCGGATGAATTAGGGACTTGATCTTCATGCCTCAAAAGTAAGCATAGTTTTAGGTAACAGGTCTGATGATGGAAGTTAAAAAGGATTAAAAGAGTTTACGCTGCCATTCCGGCGGATCTTTTCGTTTCTTGCGTGTTCCCATACCTTGTAGTTTGATATCTTTGGTCACTTTCACCGGCGGTGAATCGCTGGTGATGGTTTCGCCAACAGGAATTAATAAGGCTTTACCTTTGTTTTTAGGATTTTTAATCTTGACTGAGATGGGTTCTGCCTTTTGCAATTCACCCGGATAAGGCTGTAATAACTCGATGACTTCCGAAAGTGGCAGATTAGAGTTCAGCCATTTTTTTTCATCTCCTTTTTTGATGATAACCGGTGAGCGCAGATGCCCGATTCGATCTGTTATTTCATTGGCTACAGTCGTGATGATAGCAAAGGAATGGATTATTTCACCGGTGTTCTTATCGGTCCAGGTATCCCATATGCCAGCCAGTGCAAAAAGCTCATTGCTTTTCATGGAAATGGCAAAAGGGAAGTTTAGTTTCTCTTTCTCGGGTCCTTCAATATAGGCATTGGCTAATACAAGGCAGCGTTGCGACCGGATTGGTTTTCGAAAGGATGGTTTGTGAATGATACCTGATTCGCCCGAATAGGATTTGTCGTTGGCTTTATTGTGATCCCCTTCAGAGCGCGCATTGAACAGGTACATGGGTTTTGTTGCCCAATTGGGAGTCAAACCAAATTGATAACGCACCAATTCATCGGGATGATCACTGGAAATAACATAGGCATAATCACCTGGTGACACATTGTAGTTATCTTCCGGGGTAATAGAAGGCCCATTTTTAATGGCAAATTGTTGCTCAATGGCTTCTATGTTGATGACTTGTACAAAACGACCGCACATGATTTATTGGTTTAACGATAGGGTAAGGTACAAAATTAATTATTAATGTTTAATTATTAATTGAAGCCACATGTGGGATGTTACTTTGAATTTAACCAGCATGCTGGTTAAAGTTATCCCCTAAGCGATTAAAAAAATGAAGAGGGTGTCAGGAAATGAAAAGAATTGCCACCAAGGCTCTAAGTTACAAAGAATATCAGAAGTCTATTATTTGAGTAATCAATGCTTTGTGTTCCTTAGTGGATGTGGGTTTTTGTGGCAAAAAGTTAAGAAATAATCGTTTTTGGCCATCGCCTCTCCAGATTATAAAAATAAAGCACCCCATCTTATTCAGATGAGGTGCCTCCATGTTTCACCTAAAATCTACGCATCCGCAAAAGCGGTTCGTGACATTTTCAAGATGGTGGGATGTACCAGTTTTTGGTAATCCTTGTACGACATTTGAATTAATTCCGCATGTGAGCAAGCATTGAAGGCAATGTTAGTGTCTTCAGTGAGTTTCTCAGCTACAAATACTTCCATGTTGTAGAGGTTGCCAAATGGTGGCATGGCCCCTACTTCGCAGTCGCGGAAGTTATCTTTAAATTCAGACTCAGTCGCCAGGCGCACGTCTTTGGCACCGGTGGCTTCTTTGATTGATTTGATATCAACCTGATACGAGGCGGGCAGTACTGCCATACATAGTACTCCGTCAATTTTAATCATTACGGTTTTAGCGATTTCATTGCCGGAAATGTGGGCATAAGCAGCTGTTTTCTGCGCAGTGTAGGCCCGTGAATGCACAATCCGTTTATAGTTGATGTGCTCACGGTTCAAAAATTCTTCTAATCGTGTTAGTGGCATAATCGAACCCTCCAAATTTAACTCTTATCCAACATTGATTTAATTAGCATAAAGCGGCTAAATCAGCTATGTCTTATACGAATGACTCAGTAGTTCCGGTGATGAAGCTAATTCATAATGATTATTAAAAGGCACCGGGTTGCTGATTGCTGATTCTAGCTTCTTCTAAGTTTAGGACAGGTAAAAATTTACAACAATTGACACCTGTTGTAAAGAGCTTTTGATAGAAAAATGATATCAGGGAGCTTTTTTTTGAACGGATATAAATCGGAGTATTCATAAAAAAGAAAGACCTCAAGGCCAAATGAATGCCTTAAGATCTTTCCTGGCTGATTCCCCAATCAGAATTCTTTGAGAAGTAGTATATATTTAGTATTTCCACTTATTGGCTAAGGCCACCAATGAAAGCATTACCGGTACTTCCACTAAAACACCCACCACGGTTACCAATGCTGCTGGTGATTGTAACCCAAATAGCGCAATGGCAACTGCTACAGCCAATTCGAAAAAGTTGCTGGCACCAATCATAGCTGCCGGCGAACAAATGGCATGCGGTAGTTTTAACCGCTTTCCGCCAAACCAGGCAATGAAGAAGATGAAGTAGGTTTGAATAACCAGTGGCACCGCAATTAATACGATGATGAGTGGATTTTTGGTGATGTTGTGCCCCTGAAAAGCAAACAAGAGTATTAATGTCACCAAGAGCGCCAGGATACTAACCGGCTTCAGTTTGGGTAGAAATACTTCGGTGAACCACTCCTTGCCATGTTTTTTTATCAGGTAATGATTCGTTATGCTACCGGCGACTAATGGAACAACCACAAAAATCAATACGGAAGCAACCAGCGTGTCATAGGGTATGGTAATATTGGTGATGCCCAGTAATAATCCAACAATCGGTACAAATGCCACCAGGATGATTAAATCATTCACCGATACCTGTACTAAAGTATAATTGGGATCACCATCTGTGAGATAGGACCAGACAAACACCATGGCCGTACAAGGCGCAGCTCCCAGAAGAATGGCCCCTGCAATGTATTCACCGGCTAAAGAAGGATCAATGAAGGCGGCGTAAATTTTCGAAAAGAAGATCCAGGCAAAGAAGGCCATGGTAAAGGGTTTAATCAACCAATTCACCACAAGTGTTAATACCAATCCTTTGGGGCGTTTCCTGATATCTTTAATACTGGTGAAATCAATTTGCAGCATCATTGGATAGATCATTAACCAGATGAGAATGGCTACCGGGATGTTCACATTATACACTTCCAACTCACTTAAAAAGCGAACGCTATCGCCAAAGAAATGACCAATGAGAATACCACCGCCAATGCAAAGAGCCACCCATAGGGTGAGATACTTTTCAAAGAAACCGATTTGTTTTTTTTGCTGATTCATTCTTATTAATTTGAAAATTTGATAATGAGTTAATTTGAAGATTATTTAATGTGCTAATTATCTTATTTTTTAAATTATTATTTTGAAGAACTTATTATTTTCGATAAAACCTTTATAATATGAAGGTTCTTTTCAATCAGCTTTTCGTTTGTTGGATAGTTGTGAGAGTGTTTGCATAATAACAACCAATACTCAGTTTCATCGGCCTCTTTTGCTGCAATTTTTAGTTTGTGCACAAAATCGGCTTTACTTTCTGCATTTTGAGACTCTCTAACATTTGCTCCAATTGAAGTGCCGGATTTCAGGAGTTGTTTAGCAATAATGTATTTTCTATTTTCTTCTAATAACTCACAAAACGCGATAATATCCAACGCAAATTGAAAGGATAAATCAACGATAATATTGGGTTTATCATTTCTCATGGCTTATTAATTTGAAAATTCAACAATGTGTTTATTTGAAAATATAGTCACCCTCTACAAGTTAATCATTTTCAAATTGTCGAATCACCACATCTCCTAATTGATTAATTTTCAAATTGACCAATTTTCAAATTTAATTATTTGCGACCTACAACAGTGATGCTAAAGATTCCGCTTCCTGACTGTTTGAATTGCTTGACTTCTTCCGGTTGCATATATTTCACTAATATTTCTTCAGGGATATCGATAACTTTCTCTTTTTTGATTTCCACTGACTGAAAACCTGCTTCCCTGATTTCATCCAGATAGGCCTCTTTTTGAATCGCACCTGATACACATCCGGCATACATCTCAGCTGCTTGCTGCAATGATTTAGGTAATTCGCCTTCCAAAACAATGTCAGAGACGCAAAAATGACCTGTTTCTTTCAACACGCGATGCATCTGTGTAAAAGCTTTGTTTTTATCTGGTACCAGGTTGAGTACACAATTACTGATGATCACATCATAAGTTGCATCGGAAAGAGGCATGGCTTCGATATCGCCTTTCACAAATTCTACGTTATTAAAGCTGAGCTTTTCTGCATTCTGGCGAGCCTTCTCCAGCATGGCATCTGTAAAATCTAAGCCTGTGACGCGACCTTTTTCACCAACCAGCGATCGTGCCACAAAGCAGTCATTGCCTGCCCCACTGCCTAAATCAAGCACATGATCACCTTTATTAATTATGGCAAATTGGGTGGGTAATCCACAACCTAATCCCAAATCAGCATCCATATTGTAACCAGCCAGTTTTTCATAGCTTTCAGCCATTACTGAATAATCGATGGTATCACAGCAGCCGGTACTGCCACAGCAAGAACTTTCGTTTTCCTGTTTGCTTTGATTGGCAATCTGACCGTACTTATCTTGTACCAGTAATTTTAAATCTTCTGCTTTCATGCCTTTATCAATTTGAAAATTTGATAATTAGTTCGTTTGAAAATTGTCACATCTGCAATGCCCATTAACATCAAATTATGATTTTTTTGAAGAACTAATCTCATTCGTATAGAACTGATAAAATCCTTCTTTAATTTCATCTCTCACGCGGTGAAACTCACTCATGATGAATTCGTCTGATCCTACAGCATGAGAAGGATCGTCAAAGCCGATGTGTAAGCGATGTTTCACCTCTCCAGAGAAAGCAGGGCAAGATTCATTGGCACCGCCGCATACGGTGATGACGTAATCCCAGGCCTCGCCCAGATATTTGTCTACAGAGTCACTGGTATGACCACTGATGTCGATTCCAATTTCCTGCATCACCTGAACTGCTTTTGCATTCAGTTTACCCGAAGCTTCTGTGCCGGCGGAGCAGACGGTCAAATTTTTATCAAACGATTGTAGAAATCCATGTGCCATCTGACTGCGGCAGCTATTGCCGGTGCATAAAATCAATACTTTCATATCTCTTCTGTATTACAATTGGTTGTTTTTATTTTCTTTAATTCATTGAAAAGTTCTATGCCCTCTTTATTAAGAAGTTGAATGCGCTCCGGATTGAGACAATAATTGGTTTTGGATCCGTTTACAATACCTTGTATTAATCCGGCTTTTTTGAGTTCCATCAAGTGCTGGTTAATGGTAGTACGTCCCAAAGGGATAACCTCGGTGATGTCGCCGCAAAAACAAGTTTCACAATTGGCCAGGTACTGTAAGATTTGTATTCGCGCCGGGTGTCCCAGAGCCTTGAAGAGCTGGGACAGATCTTGTAAGCGGGAATCGAATAATTCAGTTTTAGCTTGTGGCATATCTTTTATTTTGACGTAAAAGTACGACAATAAATGACGTAAAAGTACGTCGATGCCATTGTTAACAATTAATTAACATGCCATAGAAAAATAGGGAGTAGTGATATTGAATATATACGGGACGCTCAGCTTAACTTGAAATTTAAACTGAATGAGGGGTAGGGGGGAAAGTAAAACAATGCACCCGGACTTACTATCCGGATGCATTTATAGCATTTATTAGAAAGGCTTGAAACCAATGATTTCACGTACCTCTTTTACTGTTTTTGCTGCGCTCGCCTGGGCTTTTTCTTTACCCATGTTTACGACTTTTTGTAGATACGCCGTATCGGCTGAAATATCCAGTATCCGTTCACGCAAAGGTGCAGTAAAGTTCACAATATCTTCAGCCAACTGTTTTTTTAAATCGCCATAACGAATTTCACAGCTGTTGAATTTCTCTGTAAAGTATTCAACGGTATCGGGTGTCGAAACCACTTCAAGTAAAGTGTACAGGTTCCGTACTGGCTCCGGCATCACCGAATTTAGCTCTGTTGGTCCCTGGTCAGTCACTGCTTTCATCACTTTTTTGCGGATGGTTTTCTCATCATCGGCCAGATAAAGTCCGTTACCTTCTGATTTTCCCATCTTACCCGACCCATCCAGGCCAGGTATTTTCACCAATGCTTCACCATAATTAAATGGTTGAGGAATTTTAAAATACTCCTGGTTGTAAATGCGGTTAAAGCGACCTGCAAATTTGCGGGTCATTTCCAGGTTCTGTTCCTGATCTTTTCCAACCGGTACTTTAGCGGCATGGTGAATCAAAATATCGGCGGCCATTAAAACCGGATAAGTTAATAAACCAGCATTTACATTTTCAGGTTGTTTACGGGCTTTGTCCTTGAAGGAGGTGGTACGTTCCAGTTCTCCCAAATAGGCATTCATATTCATTAGCAGTGTTAATTCTGCTATCTCCGGCACATCACTCTGAATATAAATGGTAGCCGCTTCCGGATCTAATCCACAAGCCAGGTATTCAGCCAAAACTTGTTTAACATTTCCATGCAAATCAGCTGGCGAAGGATGCGTGGTTAATGAATGATAATCTGCAATAAAAAAGTAACAGTTGTATTCTTTCTGCATTTTCAGAAAGTTCTTCACTGCTCCAAAATAGTTTCCTAAGTGTAATTTCCCTGTGGGGCGAATTCCGCTAACTACAGTCTCCATATAATTTCCGTCTTTTCTTTTCCGTTATTGCTTTCATTCCCAATAAAAAGTCAGGGCTAACAGCTTGCAGAACGATTAAATGATTAATCCGTTTTGACAATTGTTTGTAAAGCAGTCACAAAAATGAGAAAAAATAAGGAATCGACAGGTGAAAAATGTAAAAATATCAGACTTAGAACAGATCAATTACTTTTTCAGTGAGCAGAGCCCAAACGATATAGCGCACCATTTTGCCTATAAGCATTCCGATACTTGTGGTCCAGATATTGACTTTTAATAAACCTAAAATAACGGCAATGACATCTCCAATACCCGGTAACCAACAAAAAAAGGAGATCCATAATTCTTTTCCGGCAATGCGTTGCTGTGTTTTTTCTATTTGATGGGGCTTAATGCGCAGGTATTTCTCTATCCATTCAGTTTTCCCCATCCGGCCGATGCCATAGGAGCTCAGACCGCCCAACCAATTACCCAGCGTTGCTACCACTAAACACCCTATCGTATCATAGCCTGTTGCCATCATGGCTGATAATAGTGCTTCACTGCTAAAGGGTACCACAGTAGCAGCTAAAAAGGAGGCTAAAAAAAGGCCAATATATCCGGTTTCGAAGAGCATTCTAATTCATTTTTGGCAAAAGTATAGAAAATCAATGGTTTCTGGTGAAAAAAAATCGCTCTGGAGACCCTATTAATAAAGGGAAGGAGAAAAAACTTTCAGAAGTGTATGAAAAAATATGGTACTTTGTATTGCATAGTACCATCCAAAAGCCATATATTTGTTATACCAAAAACATGGTTTTAGATAGTATTCTATAAAATGAAAAAGCAGAATTTATACATCGTCAAGTGGTTTGCAGCAATTAGTTTATTGTTATTACCACTTATTGCTATCTCGGTTGAGGCAGAAGAATGTCAGGTGGATACTGTGAAGCAAGAGACTAAGGCCGAAGACGTGATGACACAACCTAACCAATCCGAGGTTGTGAAACCACAAACAGATGAGATTCGGAAAACCGAAGAGTCGAGAAAGAAGAATGCAAAGCAATCCCATAAGGGGCATTCGGATGTATTGAACCGGGGATTCGTACTGCATAAAAAATCGTTGATTAATATTTAAGGGATATGATTGCAATGACACGAAAACAGTTGGCCGCACTTTTTTTAGCTGGTAGTTTCCTGTTCTCTGTGTTGGTGGTTGTGACCTTTACATTGACAGGAGGTTTTAAACTGCAGCAAATAGGATCCCTTACCAGTTTAATTGATATTGCAGGTCAATCCGATCATCGATCATTAACTTCAGTGGTTTTGGGCTATGTTTTTGGCATTGCTTTCTTACTCATCCAATATAAATACTTAAGACAATCCTGGTTGTTCAGGATGTCACTAATTATCACTCTTCTGGCTTTTGGAGTCGAAAGCATGCACCTGGTCCAGGGAGTGAGGGGAACTTTTAGCGGGGGACACTTTAGAATAGGAGTGATTTTGACCCTGCTGAATACATGGATCTACTTCAAGGTAAATGGTAAACAGATACAATCACACAGTATGCTGACCATTTATGATGACGAGAAACAATTGTTGGACAATCAAAAACCGGGAGAATGAACGTAGAGAACGCAAAAGCACAAATGAGGAAAGGAGTACTGGAGTATTGTATCCTGCTCATCCTCGCTAACAATGATGCTTATGCTTCGGATATTATTAAACGATTGAAGGAAGCTAAGATGATTGTTGTGGAAGGAACGCTGTATCCCTTATTGACCCGATTGAAGAATGCCGGGTTATTGAGTTACAGATGGGAGGAATCCACACAGGGGCCACCCCGTAAATATTATGCATTAACCGATGATGGCCGTCAGTTCTTAAGTGAATTAGATGGATCGTGGAATGAATTGGTTAATGCCGTTGATCTGATACACCAAACCAAATAACCTTTATGGATCATGAAAAAGACAGTTACAATAAATATTAGTGGTCGGGTATTTTACATTGATGACGATGCCTATCAACGACTAAGTACCTACCTCGGGAAAATAGAAGGCGCTTTTAAGAGTCAGGAAAGTGGACAAGAAATTATTTCTGATATTGAAAGTCGGGTGGCCGAGATTTTTGAAGAAAAGATTGATCGGCAAAGTGGGGTCGTTACCATTTCCATGGTGGAAGAAGTGATCAGTACCATGGGTGAACCCGAAGAAATCACTGATGAGCCTGGTATAGATGAGGAACGTGCCCAACCAATGTCGACGGCACTGGTAAAACCGCGTAAGCGCTTATATCGTGATATCGATAATCGCATATTCGGTGGCGTGTGTGCAGGTATAGCAGCCTATTTCAATGTGGATAGTCTGTTGGTACGCATCATTGCAGTGATCCTGATTGTCTTAACTTATGGTTCGATCATACCCGTTTATATCATCCTTTGGATGGCTTTACCGCCGGCAATCACCACCGCTCAGAAGCTGGAAATGAGAGGGCAACACATTACCATCAATAATATTGAGAAGTCCATTCGGGATGAATATGAAGAGATGAAACATAACTTCAGTAAAATGAAGGAGTCGCCAACTTATAAAAAAGGTGAGAGTTTCTTCCGGCGCATGACCCGTCGCGATCGAACTGTATTAATAATTGTGGCGGTTATTCTTGGCTCTATGTTCTTGTGGAATCTGCCGGGTTTCAATTTTAATTTTATCCATGGGCCGATAGGGGCATTTACCAGTTTATCACATGGCTTTGGCTCTACTTTTGGTCATATCTTTTTTCCGGGAGCATTGCCCATTGTGCTAATTCTTTTAGTAATCGGATTAATATTTAAAACGGTATTTAAGGTCATTCTCTACATCATTGCATTTTTATTGTTGGGAGCTTTAGCCCTAAAAGTATTTTTCTGGATGTTTGGTGGTTTGTGCCTGATGTGTTAACAATCTTTTATTCGCTCTGAAGATGAACAAAACCTTACATATAAACTTAAATGGATTCGCCTTCCAAATTGAGGAGGTGGCCTATGATAAACTTCAAGACTACCTGACGACCATTGAAAGCCGATTGGGTAGTAGTGAGGAAGCGCAAGAAATCATCACGGATATTGAGACACGCATTGCTGAGCTATTTCAGTATAAGTTCAGTTCCCCTGAAGAGACCATTACCTTGAAGGCCGTGGAAGAAATCATTGAGACTATTGGCGAACCGGCAGAGATTGTTGATGAAGAAGAAGCGGCTGATGATACGGATACTGGTAGTGCGCAAACAGAAACCAGTCAAGGACCTGTCTATACAGGACGCAAAGGTTTATATCGCGATCCTGATGATCGTATCTTCGGTGGTGTGTGTGCTGGTTTAGGAGCCTATTTTGATGTGGACCCCTTGGTATTTCGCATTATTGCCGTGGTATTAACGATTCTGTCAATTGGGGGAGTGCCTATTATTTATCTGATATTATGGGCTGCTATGCCAAAGGCATTGACTTTGAGTCAGCGTATTGAGATGCGGGGTGGTGCTTCTTTTAAAAACGTAGAGAACGGAATTAAAAATGAGTACCATGCTGTTTCAGATAAGTTTAAGTCATTTAAAAACAAGCAAAATTACAAGAATATGCAACAACGAATGAATAAAACAGGTGATGTCATGGCCAATGCTCTGTATCAGGTTGTGAATGTTCTGGGTATGATATTAGGACTGGGGATAGTGATCTGGAGTGTGTTATCCATTATGTGCCTGGTAGGATTTTTTGTCTTTAAAGATGCGCTCTTTGGCTTGATTCTAACCGAGGGAGATTATTTCATCTCCGAGTTACCTCGTCGCTTCTTATCCGCTACTGATGAATTGTTAGTTACTGTTTCAGTGCTTCTGTTAGTGGGAATCCCATTGTTGGTCATTTTATATCTGGGAATGCGACTGATATTTAAGTTTAAAACAAATGGAAAAGCCTTGGGCATGATAGGATTAGGTTTGTGGCTGAGTGGCTTGGTTTTGGTTTTCTTTACAGGTTTGAGAGTGACTAAAAGTTTTGAAAATACGGAAACTGTGAATGAGGAAACGTTGCTGAAGCCGGTTCAAGCGGAAACCATTTATTTGAAACCTGCCAATAACATACCATCTGCCGGCGATCGCGATTACATCATGGACATGGAGCATCTTGAATTATTTTCTTTAGATGGTCAGTTAATGATTGAGGGACAGCCCGAGTTACGTATCACCTATGGTGATGAATTTAAATTGTATGTTGAGAAGCGGGCGCGTGGCATTAATGATGAAGAAGCCAGGCACAATGCCATTTCTTCCGAATATTTCTGGGTTCAGAAGGATTCTGTCTTGTTACTCGACCGGCAATTTACAATTGGTGAAGATGCCTTGGTTCGTAATCAAAAAGTTTACGTTACGGTTCAGTTACCGGCTGATAAAAAGTTAGAAGTGAGTCCTTATTTGGATCGTTTAATTGATGACTTTTAGTTTATTAATGATGAGTTTGGAAAAATATAGTTCACCTAAAATTTGAAAAAAATGAAAAATACATTTGTAATAATTATGATTTTGGCATTTGGTCTCAGTATAAATGCACAAGACAGACCATCGGACCGATTGTTTGAAAAAATGGCTTTAAAACCGGGCATTACCATGTTATCTTTCTCAAAATCAATGCTGGACGCTGTGGATTTGAATTTTGATAATGATGAGAACGAAGATGAAAAGCAGGTGACGGGTGATTTGAGTGAGGTAAAAGTAATGATTTACAATGCGCCGGAAGATGCTGAAGCAATTGATTTTAGAGGAAGCGCTTTGCGTTATCTGCCACTCACTAAATTCAAGGAGATTGATCCGGACGAGCATGATATTAACAACGATAATGGTTCCTGTGATATACGCATATTTAAATGCGGACGTAAGATAAAAGAGTGTCATGTATTATTTCAGGGAGATACCAATGGCGTGTTGCTGTCTTTCTTTGGTGATTTTAAGGTAGAAGATGTTAAAGAGTTAGCCGAAAAGGTAGATAATTATAAATAAAAGATAAACTATTCTTAATCTGGAATGCGCTTGAATTCACGTTCATGCGCATTTTTTATGCAGTTTATTATAATTGGGTTCATTTTTTATCACAAGAGCCATGTGTTTTTATGTCTTCCTTTGTCAAATAAGTACCAATTTACCTAAAAAGGTTAGTCAAGTATTTACTAAGGTTCACGGAGAAAAACCATCTATTTATTTTCATTTCCATTGTTAATGTGCAGTAAAACAATAAAATGAAAATTTTAGGCTTGATTTGGGCATTACCACTCAGTCGTTATATTTGCATGGTGTTTAATGATAGCCACGGCTATCGCTGGGGTTATACTAAAATTGAGGATGTATAGGAAAATAGAAGGCTTCATGTATTTAAACACGAAAACGAAATGCATTGAAATCAGTTGTCAAGCATTGATGAAGGGATTAATACTAAAGAAATAAGCATGAAATTGCGTGACGTATCTATTCGAATTCGCCTGATGGTGGGATTTGCCATTATGGTGATGTGTGTGGTGATGGTTGGAATTACTGGAAGACAAGCCTTATCCAGGACCAGTGAGATTGTGGAGGTAGCCAATCATTTGAAAGGAGCAGAGAACCAGTTGTTACAAGCTCGGCTTAAAGTGTTGTATTTTATGAAATATGCGGATTCTGCAGTAGCTCGTGATGCCACCAAGCGTTTGGAGGCAACTCAAAGAGAAGTTCAGGATGCCAACGCATATACGATATTTACTGATTCTCGTACAACACAACTACAATCAGGAATTAATGCTTATGGCAAGGCTTTTTCCAGTTATGTGAATGCCGAGAAGGAACGTCAGGAGACACGTTTGGAATGGTCAAGAGTTGGAGGGCATGTGGGAGATATCATTTCCGGAAATAGCTTGTTGAATAATATGGGTACATTATCCATCCAGTTATTAAATGCACATAGTCAGTTGCGTATTTCAGCCTGGATGTTTATAAGTAATCCCGCCGATAATAAGGGTGTTGTAAATGCAAGTGCCATTGCCTCTGTGGAAGAGAATGTGCAGCGATGTGTGGATGTCCTTGAAAAAGCCAAACATAGGTATACAGGTACCACTCAGCAGCAAGTCATTAATAGCGCCATTGAGGGTTATCAGAATTACCAGGGTGTGCTTGATAATTATGTCGACGTTATCAATAAGCAAGGAAATTATCTCAAAACCATGCAAAAAGAAGGCGCTTTGGTGGCTGCTGTTTGTGATGAGATTATTGCCAATGTTTTTGATTTGGAGGCAGAAATAATAAAATCTTCTAATCGAATGATTGTGATCTTTCTGATTGTGGCTGTTTTAATAGCTATAGTCGTGAGCAGAGCACTTTCAATTAGTATCATTCGGCCGTTGCGAAAAGGCGTAGATCTGGCAATTGCTTTGTCAAAAGGTGAATTGTTTCATAAAATTGATATTCAGGGGAAAAATGAAATTGGGCAGTTGGGGAGTGCCATGCAACAGATGAACCTGAAATTGCGAGAGGTTGTGGGAGACATCTTGAATGGTTCGGAGCAATTGGAATTAGCGAGTAGTCAGGTGAATAATGCATCGCAGGAAATGTCGCAGGGGGCTAATGAGCAAGCCGCATCTCTGGAAGAAGTATCCTCAACCATGGAGGAGATGGTGACCAATATTGAGCAAAGCACTCATAATACCCGTCATTCAGTGACCCAGTCTAACGAAGCGTATCATGAAATTGAAGAAGCCGGGACTGGATCCAGCAAAGCCGTGCAGGCCACAAAACGTATCGCTGAAAGAATACAGGTGATCACTGACATTGCTATGCAAACCAATATTTTGGCTTTAAATGCTGCTGTGGAAGCAGCACGCGCTGGTGAGCATGGCAGAGGTTTTTCAGTAGTGGCACAGGAAGTACGTAAGTTAGCCGAACGCTCCCAGACAGCTGCCAACGAAATTGTTGAGTTAGCTGAGGACAGTCAATACTGGGCGCAAAAAGCTAATGTGCAACTTAATGGGGTTTTGCCATTGATACAGGATTCCAATCGATTGATGAAAGAAATCGCTGCTGCAACGAATGAGCAAGGCGAAGGTGTTAATCAAATTAATGAATCGGTACAGCACTTGAATACAACAACCCAGCAGAATGCCTCTGCCAGTGAAGAGTTAGCTGCCAATGCTGAGGAGCTAAATACGCAATCAACTCAATTAATAAAACTGGTAGGATATTTCAAGCTTACAAATACATCTGCTAATTCCAGAAAAACATCAGATAGTATGGATAGTGAAGATACATCAACTCCAAAAACCGGAATACAGTGTAATGTGAATCGTATAAAGTATGATGTGAAGGAATCTACAAAAAAGCGTAAGGAGCAGGAAACTTACGAAGTGTATTAATCGGTAGAATAAATTAAATCCCAATTTTACAATGTTTTGGCGCATGGGGATTCCTCATGCGCTTTTTTGCATATAAATTTTGACTAAAAAAAGGAGCACTAATCATTTAGTGCCCCCTTTATCAAAATTTATGAAAAAAAATCAGGTCCTATTTTTCATTCGGCAGAATGAAAGTGCCTAAATATGACCATTTACCTATTAATTGCAGAAAACGAAAATCGTAACACCAACTAACGTATGTTGCATAACATATTTAGGTGGCTTGACTTTCCCGGAAAGCGCTACGGGATTGATTCAGCAGGTTGAATTTCTAATGTTTAAGGACTTGTATTTTATCTGAGGACTCTTTGTGCGAATTGACTAACGGCGTGTAAATTATTTGATTGAGAGCTAGTCTTTCTTTATCTCCCTGAAGACGTCGGTTCGGAGTTCAAACAGAATGGTATTGGCTTGAACTCTTTATATTAGGAAGAGGACATGAATGGGATATTCTTTGAATATTTGACTGTTACATGAAGTAAAAAGGAGCTACCCGCTATTCTGAATACCTCCTTTCATATTACATAAACTGATACTCATTATATATTGAGCCAATACCTGATCTTAAAATTGATTTGGAGTTTTTTATTATCGCGAGTATTGGTGTCCATGTCATCTTTAAAGACAATGAAAAAGTCACTCATGGGTTTAAAGCGCCATTGCAGCATGCTGTTAACATTCATGTTTGTTTTTTGGGTATTGTATTGAATCAGGGAAGTCCAGATGAGTTTTTTGTTAAAGCTTATTTCAGCCTGGGCTGCTGCCAGATGATAGTTCTCTGTCCCAAATGCATCGGGAAATACCAGGCGGCAATAATCATAATCCAGAGAAAAATTACCCCAGGGCTGTACCCGATGGACCAATCCCAGGTGAGCGGATGTTTTTTTTCCGTTGTAGAAGGAGCCATATTCGGCCATTCCATTAACATGCAGTTTTTTGCGTTTGTCGCTGGCCGCATATAAACCGATACTTTGGTAGTGATAAGTATCTGCTGCCAAAGGTTTATCGTTATCCAATATGTCTTTGGGGGCTAGTAGTTTGGCTTTTTCATAATTGAAAAAAAAGCTGAAGGCGGTGCGGTTCTGCAATTCACCATAAAGTTCCAGATGGCCGTTGAAATCGGTCATGTTGCCGTTTGTATCGGTATACATACTCAGGCGGTTGCCTGGCGCCAATACTAAAAAAGTTTCGCTATCCGGATAGATGGATAAACCGGTGTAGTTGGAAAACTCCGTAAAGCCTTTTCGGAACTCGGTATCGTCTAGGTCATTTTTATGATACAGCCGGGGTACAAAGCCCATATCTGCAATGTAATTGTCTCCCACATGGTAAACTTTATTGGTGATTTTAACAAGATTAGAAGCATAGTTCAGTTCGCCGCCATAGAAATGGGCTGAGGTGTAATTTTCGGGAGTGAAACTGTAGTGGTATTTGGCGCTTCCTGTCCAATTCCCTTTGGCATTCATGTAATCAAATTCGAGACCTGCTGTTCGGTTGAAGTCATTTTTATCAAAGCTGAGGTCATCTGTTTTTTGCCGATTGGTGAAAACCCCTTTGATAGCCGATCGTTTTAAAATCCCCCACTGAAAGGATCCGGCGGAGTAGTTTTGAGAGGCACGATCTTTAATGGATTCATTCAATACATTCACCAGACCGATGCGTACTTTTTCAGAGGCATTGCCCGAGAGGCGAGCACCATAAACCATGGGTACATAGTCCCAGTCATACATCCCGATGCGGCGCGTATACAACGGTTTGATGCGGTTATCAGTGGTCGGTGTTTGGGCATCATCATAGGAGCCAAAGCTGGAAAAGAGATCACCATTCTCCAGGAAAAAGGAGCGCATCTCGGGTTGATAATATTCGAATCGGTAGAAGTCGATATACTGGCGGTCTACATCTACCATTGAGAAATCGGGATAAACCGAAACATCCAAGGAGAGGCTAGAGCCAATGCCCATTTTGGCATCCACACCACCATTGAGTTTAGTTTTCCAGGATTCGTTGGCTGCATAATCACGCGCGACAGAACCGGAGAGTGAAGGGACGATGGTTAATTTCCGGCTTTTCTCTGAGGGTGGATCATCCTGAAAAGTGAGTTGCCCATTATAGCCAAAATCCAGCCCATCGAATTGCATGGGAAAACGCGACCAGAGATCATATGCCCCACGTTTCATATCGTTGCGGATGAAGTTGATGCCCCAGTCCGGATTATTCAGGTTGAATTTGACCGATGAAAAGGGAATGGCCATTTCGTACACATAACCCATTTCCGAAACGGTCACTTCACCTAACCAGTAATCATCCCAAAAGGCATCCAGATAAGGTTTGGCACCACGTTGGGCCAGGGTGCCATCTATCTGAGCCCCCTTGGCATTTAAGCCAAAAAAATAGCCGTTTTTATCATTGTTGCCCGGATCTAAAGCCACGCTGAAACCATCGCTACCCCAATATTTTCCCACATCATCCCGTTTCATGGTCTGAACAACTGGCTCTGGCTGTTCTTCATAACAAATAGCTCCCACATATAGATAATGCTCATCATAAGCAACTCTAACTTCGGTATTCACCAGGGCCTGGATGGTATCGTTGGGCCAGTGCTGCCAGAAATCATCCACTAGGGGGGCTGTTTGCCAGATTTCTTCATCCAGTTTCCCATCGATCAGAATGGAACTTTCCAGTTTTGTGATGGTGATATGTTTTATGGGCGGAGCTTGTGAAAAAGTTAGCCTTGCTGCTGCCACGAACCAGGTTAGAAGTAAAGTTGTTTTCATAGCCATTTTGTTTTGATACCTCGAAAGTAACAGCTGGTACAATGCATACTTTGTAAGAGAGATAAAAGGAATGTGGGGCGATATGAAAAGTTCTGCGGATGGGCTTCAAAGCATATTTCGCTTCATTGGTTGAGTTGGTCGCTGTAAGTAGGTAATTAGTCGTGGGCGGTTGGAAATACCTTTGCTTTGTGATATTTTTAAACACTTTTGAATATGAAGTGAAATGAAACAAGGATCTAGCAACATATTATTCCGGTATCGCATCCTTTGGCACGTTCTGTTTTGGGTGGGATTCTATCTGTTTTACTCCATCTCATATGGTGAGTATACAGACAATTATGCCTGGGAATTTAAGTCTAACCTGATTATGCTGCCGGTGCGCATGTTGGCCACCTATACCTTAATCTATTATTTGATTCCCCGTTTTTTAATGAAGCGGAAATATACCCAATTCATTGTGTTGACCGTTTTGCACGCCTTTCTCTTTGGCTTTGCCATTTGGCAAATGTATTATACCGTGCCTTTTTATGGTGATATGTCCAGGTATCCATTTTTCTACTGGCCTAAAATTTTAGTGGCGATACTCTCCAATTATCAAATACCGGCTTTTGCTGCTACCATTAAATTTTTTAAGGAGTGGTATCGCGATCAGTCCAGAAAACAATCATTAATACATGAAAAGCAAGAGGCCGAATTGAATTTTTTAAAGACGCAGATTCATCCTCATTTTTTGTTTAACACCTTGAACAACCTCTATGCACTCACCTTAAAGAAATCGGATGATGCCCCTGAAGTAGTCTTAAAACTCAGTGATTTGTTGCGTTATATGTTGTATGATTGTTCGGCCGATTTTGTCCCTCTCAAAAAGGAGTTGACATTTATAGATAATTATATTGAGTTGCAACGCATCCGGCATGATCAAACAATTGTGCACATAACTTATACTAAAACAGGAGAAGTGGATGGTCATCAGGTGGCACCTTTATTGTTGCTCCCCCTTGTTGAAAATTGTTTTAAGCATGGGGCCGGTCCTGGTAAAGAGGTAATGACTATAAACATTGAATTGCAGGTGTTAAAGGATGCTCTGAAAATGAAGGTATCTAATACATTGGTTGGGGGTAAGGAAGCGTTTGAAGAAGGATTGGGACTAACCAATGTGCGGCGACGATTAAATCTGATTTATCCAGATCGGCATGCGTTTGAGATTTCAACCCACGAGGGAAATTTTGATGTGAACCTAACAATAAACTGGTAGCGATGGCAGTACGATGTTTAATCATAGATGATGAGCCCTTAGCAGTGGAGGTCATTCAAAATCATATTGAAAAGATGGGGGGTGCGGAAGTGGTGGCCACATGTCATCGGGCGGCGGAAGCCTTCGAGCTGATCCGTACCAAGCGGATCGATTTACTGTTTCTGGATATTCAGATGCCCGGCTTAACAGGCATTGAATTTTTACGCACCTTGCGGCATGCTCCGCGTGTTATTCTCACTACCGCTTATAAAGAGTATGCACTGGAAGGGTATGAGTTGGATATTGTGGATTATTTAATGAAACCCATCTCCTTTGATCGCTTTGTGAAAGCCGTGAATAAATATTTCGAGATGATTCCGCGAGACTTTGAAGTACAGCAAGGTGGATCAGAATCGTCTTGCGATGGTTTTGTGTACATCCGTGCCGGCAAGAAAATTCATAAAATATTGCTGAAGGATATATTGTACATTGAGAGTTTTAAGGACTATGTGAACATTCATGCCACGGATCGTTCCATCACGGCCCGCCAGACACTAACATCCATTGAGAATACATTGCCTGAGGATCGCTTCATGCGCTTACACCGGTCTTATATTGTTTCCATTGATCATGTTACGGGTTTTACTTCAACTACGGTTGATATAAATGGAAAAGAGTTACCCATTGGGCGCAATTATAAGCAACAGGTCTTTAAGCATCTTAACTATCTGCCGCCAGAGGAATAAAAGCTTACCCGGAAGATCCACGTTTTGACGAGTGGGCAGTTCACAAGTGCTGGCAAAATGATTATTTTCTGTATAAGTGTCGTTTGAACCTTTCGGAAGCTGGCGAGCAAGGCTAATTGATAATTTCGGATAGATACAAGAAGTGTCATCTTTTCATGTTAGATTTCTTTCTACCTTAGCCGCTCAAATAAAACGGCTTATGACAACCCTTGATTCTTCCACGACATCTGGTTATATTTATACCTTACAGGCCTTTGTTATGTGGGGGCTCTTACCTATTTATTGGAAGTGGCTCAATCATATGCCGGCCCTGGAAATATTATCACATCGTATTTTTTGGTCTCTGGTTTTTGTGCTTCTCTTTTTAGCCGGTCGGAGACAGCTACGGTTAGGCCCGATCTTTCGTGATCGGAAGGCTATCTGGTCCCTGGTATTGACGGGATGTTTGGTCGGTAGCAATTGGGGGGTTTACATCTATGCGGTGAATGCCAATCACATTGTGGAAGCCAGTCTTGGCTATTACATTACGCCGCTGGTAAATGTGGCTCTCGGGATCCTTTTTCTTAAAGAAAGGCTGAATCGTCTGCAGCTGATTGCGCTGTTATTGGCCATCGTGGCCGTCACCTATTTGACTGTTGATTTAGGAAAGTTTCCATGGGTGTCTATTTACCTGGCCATATCATTTGGATTATACGGATTGATAAAAAAAATGAGTGGTGTTGAACCCATGGCTGCATTGGCCATTGAAACGATGGTACTAACACCATTTGCTTTGGGATATATTGTATGGGGATTGTGGACCGGAGAAGGCCATCTGTTTGTGGAAAGCCGATGGATCGATGCTCTGCTTATTATGGCGGGTGTTGTCACCACCTTGCCACTTTTCTGGTTTGGGATGGGAGCGAAGCGTATTCCTTTGTCATCGGTTGGTTTCATGCAGTACATTGCACCAACCATTATGCTGTTGTTAGGTATTTTTTTATATGATGAAGTATTTCCGGTACAGAAACAGGTGGCATTCGCATTCATTTGGATGGCCTTGGCATTATACAGTTACTCAGTGGTGAAGAAGTATCGTCAGAATAAACACACATCTTAAAATAATGGTTAAAACGAATCGTAACGTCAAAGCATCGCTGGCTTTATTCACCGGATTATGCATTATCGGGTTTTCAGCAATTCTTATTAAATCAGCAGAAGCCCCCGGATTGGTGACTGCTTTTTATAGGGTGGGAGTGGGCTCTCTGGTGTTGTTGATCCCGTTTTTGATCCGGATTAAATCGGTTCGTCAGAATTTTAACGCCAAAGGTATGTGGATGGCCATTCTGGGCGGTGTTTGCTTTGGGATTGATACAGGGCTTTGGTCAATCGGCATTGAATTGAGTAATGCTTCGTTGCCCACATTAATGGCGAATCTGGCACCGGCTTGGGTGGGCATTGGTGCACTCTTGCTGTTCAGGGAGAAGCAGCGTCCGGGATTTTGGATTGGTTTGCTCATTACTTTTGTGGGCATTATCATCATGGTGAATCGAAATTTACTGGTGGCAGATGGCTTGTCCTATGGTATCGGATTGGGGGTATTGGCGGGTATCTTTTACGCGGCCTACTATCTGTTTACCCAACAAGGACGTGCCTTGATGAATACCATGACCTATTTATCGGTCAGTACCTTTGCAGCGGCCATCACGCTGGGCATTATTATTTTATTCACCAACTATTCCTTCTTAGGGTATAGTCAAACCACCTGGTGGATATTTCTAATCTATGGAGCCGGGGTGCACGTAGTGGGCTGGACATTTATTAATTTTGCCCAGGGCTATCTGAAAGCGACAACTGTTTCGCCCACTTTGTTGGGACAACCGGTGATCACCGCCATAGCTGCTTTTTTTATTTTGGGTGAGGTCTTGACCTCCTGGCAAATAATTGGGGGAGTCATTGTGTTTGGAGGAATCTACATTGTGAATATGACCCGGCTAAAGCGAAAATAAGTGTATGGAATAAGCATGCAAATTCGATTATTTAATTATATCCAGGGGAATGATTATTTTTTTTGTGTTCCAAATAACCACAGGAAAATAAAATAAGAACAGATGAAAATTGAAATAAAAAAGTTTGGGGAGCTTAGTGCAATAGAATTGTACGAACTTTTAAGACTGCGCACAGAAGTATTCGTGGTGGAGCAAAATTGTGTTTATAACGACATTGATGGAATGGATCAACAAGGATTACATGTACTTGCAAAAGTGGGTGGAAGAATCATTGGTTACACACGCTTGTTGAAAGCCGGCACCCGCTTTGAATCCGCTTCCATCGGTCGGATGGTCGTGGATAAGGATTACCGCTTTAAAGGGTATGCACGGGAAATTATGGAGCACTCAGTTGACTATATACATAAAAGTTGGAATGCATCACTTATTCACATTAGTGCCCAGCAATATTTAAAAGGATTTTACAGCAGTATCGGATTTAAAATTGTAACAGAACCCTATTTGGAAGATGGTATTCCGCATGTAGGAATGGATATTGAGGTGTCTGGGGTAAACTAATCCAAATCAATTTATCTATTGTATCATTGGATGAGCAGAGAGTCTAAATCAGCCAAGGGACGTACGAAAGAATCTGAAAATTTACCGGATTTCATAAGTTGCGCGCGCGCCTTTAAAGAGGCATTTTTACCCTTGTAGGCACCAAATACGTAACGGGTATAACCGTCCTTACATTGATAGGTCTTTATTTCTTTCCGGTTCAGTCCTTTTAGATACATTGAAGCAAATAATGGTTTGTGCTTAAGTGCCAGTACCTGGATGGTGAAAAAAGGCTCTTCTTCAATAACTTTTTTGATATTGTTATTGACGGCTTCATCAATTTTTTTAGTCTCCTCATTTAAATTTGCCAGTAAGGGTTGCAGAGGTGGATCCATTCGAATGTCTTCAAAGGACAAAAAGGGTTTGTTTGACTGATACGCTTCTTCTCTTGGGATGTTCAGGAGGGAAGAAAGAATGTGCTCTTCCGCTTTTTGCTCTCTGACTTCATACTCATGGCCGGTTTCCAGGAATAAAAGATACGAGCCATCAGTAAGGTTTGGACGATAATCACCCACTAAGTGATCATCGATACGGCGGGTTACTAAAATTCGGACCTGTGGTGAGCCAATGGCGGATGAGTCGCTGATATGACCTTCAATAACGGCTAGTTTTCCGCCTGGAGATTCGTTAAAAACTACTTTGTAAAGATCAGATCCACCATGGTTATCGGTTAAACGAGCCGATGAATAATAGGCCTCATTTTTATTTAACGTAGGCACAAAAAAGAAATCATCGTCGGGCGTGTTGATCGGATAACCTAAGTTGATAGGCGTAGCCCAGTGGCTATTCTCTTGCATCTGGGTGTAAAACACATCCATACGGCCCATGGAGTTATGTCCTTCTGATGAAAAATAGAGCGTTTTCCCATCCGGATGTATCATAGGCGTTTCTTCATCGAATGGGGTATTCACTGCAGGACCTAAATTTTGCGGTTCCCCCCATTCTCCGTTTTTATCTTTTTTTACCCAATAGATATCAATACCTCCAATACCTCCTTCACGATCACTGGTGAAGAACAAGGTGCTTTTATCAGCACTTAAGGAGGCATGTGTCTCGTTAGCTTCAGAATTAATAGGTGCGGGAAGTTTTTGTGGCTCTTGCCATTTACCGTCAATAAACTGGCTCATGTACAGGTTCTGACCTTCCCGGTCATTGTGAAATATGAATAATTCTTTTCCATCTGTGGAAACGGATAGTGCCGATTCGTGTTCGTGATTTCGAAAGAATATTTGCAGC
>Ga0193953_1000223_pt1 | contig 31900 bp, 24 predicted proteins | sample BB_4_MG_FD_140325 | JGI IMG/M metagenome (GOLD analysis project Ga0193953, IMG submission 140325) | Microbial mat bacterial communities from the Broadkill River, Lewes, Delaware, United States - BB_4_MG | ecosystem: Environmental > Aquatic > Freshwater > River > Microbial mats | place: USA...
AATTAACCTCTATTGCTGAAATATATGAATCTACAACTTTACAATCTGCAATTGAAAAAATATCTGAATGGCTAGATAGAATATTCATAGATCTCCAACCGATACCTCAAACCGAAGACTGTTTAGAAACTTTTCGAGAGGAAATGGAATCACAGCTCAACTTAGATGACGATTCAAATAATGGCTTTTTTGAAAAAAATGAAAAAGATGTATTGTATAAACAATTGGATGAACTTAAAAACAAATTAGAAAAACTTTACGCTGAACAAAAAGAAAGTGACAACACAATTCGCTCTATGAAAGAGCAATTATCTAAACTACAAAATAACATTGGAATACTTGATAAAAGAACTTGGCGATTGAACTCTTTTAATAAAATTTTTGAGTTAGTGTCTAAAGCTGTAAAGTTCAAAAAGAATCTACAGAAATTAAAGGAAAATATAAACTTCCTTTTAAGTGATGACTCTATCCAACCAATAGATAACGAAGTAGAGGAAGATAAGAGCTAATCATCATAGCTATTTTATATACAAAAAACCCGCACTCTCTATTAGACAATGCGGGTTTTTATCAACCTTTCAAAGAAAAGCAGTTTGCAATCAAAAGCTGACTACCAACCCGTTTTCTCTTTAAGTGCGCTGCCAATTTCAGCTAAAGAACGAACAGTTTTAACACCAGCCGCTTCTAACGCTGCAAATTTCTCATCAGCTGTACCTTTACCACCAGCGATAATTGCGCCAGCGTGACCCATACGCTTACCAGCAGGTGCAGTAACACCAGCAATGTAAGAAACTACAGGCTTAGTCACATTAGCTTTAATGTATTCCGCTGCTTCTTCTTCAGCCGTACCACCAATTTCACCAATCATTACGATTGCTTCAGTTTGAGGATCGTTTTGGAACATTTCTAAAACGTCGATGAAATTAGTACCGGGGATAGGGTCACCACCAATACCTACACAAGTAGATTGGCCGAAACCAGCATCAGTAGTTTGTTTAACGGCTTCGTACGTTAATGTACCAGAACGTGAAACAATACCCACTTTACCTGGTAAATGAATGTGACCTGGCATAATACCAATTTTAGTTTCGCCTGGCGTGATAACACCTGGACAGTTAGGTCCAATCATGCGAACACCAGTTTGATCAAGCTTAACTTTAACGTCAACCATATCTAAAGTTGGAATACCTTCAGTAATCGTTACGATAAGTTTAATACCTGCGTCAATCGCTTCTAAAATAGCATCTTTACAGAACGGTGCAGGAACGTAGATAACTGTAGCTGTTGCGCCAGTTGCTTCTACTGCATCACGTACTGTGTTGAATACAGGAAGGCCTAAGTGAGTTTGACCGCCTTTACCTGGGCTTACACCACCAACCATTTGTGTACCGTACTCAATAGCTTGTTCTGAGTGGAATGTACCTTGACCACCAGTAAAACCTTGACAGATTACTTTAGTATCTTTGTTAATTAATACAGACATTATTTGCCCTCCGCAGCGGCAACAACTTTAAGTGCTGCGTCAGTTAATGATTCAGCAGCGATGATATTTACATCAGAGCTTGCTAATACTGCACGACCTGCTTCAGCGTTAGTACCTTCTAAACGTACAACAACTGGCACTTCAACGCCTACTTCTTTAACAGCAGCGATGATACCTTCAGCGATCATGTCACAACGAACGATACCACCAAAAATGTTAACTAAAACAGCTTTAACGTTTGTATCAGAAAGAATGATTTTGAATGCTTCAGCAACACGTTCTTTCGTAGCGCCACCACCAACATCAAGGAAGTTAGCAGGCTTGCCACCGTGTAGGTTAACAATGTCCATTGTCCCCATTGCAAGGCCAGCACCATTAACCATACAACCAACGTTTCCGTCTAATGCAACATAGTTAAGTTCCCACTGCGCTGCATGGGCTTCACGTTCATCTTCTTGAGATGGATCGTGGAATGCACGGATTTTAGGTTGACGATATAACGCATTACCATCGATACCAATTTTACCATCTAAACAATGAAGGTTACCTTCATCAGTAATAACTAATGGGTTGATTTCTAATAAGGCGAAATCATAGTCATTGAACATGTTAGCTAGACCCATAAAGATCTTAACAAACTGTTTCATTTGTGTTGGGTTTAAACCTAATTTAAATCCTAATTCACGTGCTTGGTAAGCTTGTGGACCTACCAGTGGATCAATTTCAGCTTTGTGAATTAACTCAGGTGTTTCTTCAGCAACCGTTTCAATTTCAACGCCACCTTCAGTAGACGCCATGAACACAACTTTTTGTGATGCTCTGTCAACAACTGCGCCAAGGTATAATTCGTTGGCAATGTCAGTACAGCTTTCAACTAAAATTTTAGATACTGGCTGGCCATTTTCATCTGTTTGGTAAGTAACTAAGTTTTTACCTAACCAGTTTTGAGCAAATTCTTTAATCTCTTCTTTGGTTTTAACCAGCTTAACGCCGCCAGCTTTACCACGGCCACCCGCGTGTACTTGAGTTTTAACAACCCACATATTGCCGCCAATTTTATCAGCAGCTTCCGCAGCTTCTTGAGGGGTATCGCAAGCGAAACCTTCAGAAACTGGTAAACCATATTCAGCGAATAATTGTTTCGCTTGATACTCATGCAAATTCATGGTGTTTTATCCATTTATCTGTAAATGAAAGCTAGCGTTTTTCTTATTTTTTAGTAAAAAGTTATTTATCAAAAAATAAAAATAAACAAGAGCCAATGAAAAGTCGACAAATTATAGTACAAAAGCTCTAGTGACGGTAGCCAAAAGAGCTAATACTATAGTCTACTTCGTAATTATTTTTGCCTTTTAGAAATATAAAGCGATAGATGCTTTTTATATATCTAAAAGTAGACGTGCAGGATCTTCTAACAATTCTTTAATGGTTACTAAGAAGCCAACCGACTCTTTGCCATCAATTAAGCGATGATCATAAGAAAGCGCTAAATACATCATTGGTAAAATTTCAACTTTACCATTAACCGCCATAGGTCTGTCTTGTATTTTATGCATACCTAAGATAGCTGCTTGAGGTAAATTTAAGATTGGAGTAGAAAGTAATGATCCAAATACACCGCCGTTGGTGATGGTGAAATTACCACCTGTCATGTCAGCAATGGCAAGTTTACCGTCACGGCCTTTGATAGCTAAATCACGAATACCGTTTTCAATACCCGCCATGCTCAATTGATCCGCATCACGTAAAACGGGTGTTACTAAACCACGCGGTGTTGATACAGCAATAGAGATATCAAAGAAATTGTGATAAACGATGTCATCGCCATCAATTGAAGCATTAACTGCTGGGAAACGTTTTAACGCTTCGGTTACGGCTTTAACGTAGAAAGACATAAAACCTAAACGTGTATCATGGGTTTTCTCAAATACATCTTTGTATTGAGCACGTAAATCCATAATTGGTTTCATGTTAACTTCATTAAACGTTGTTAACATAGCGGTTGAGTTTTTCGCTTCTAATAAACGTGTCGCAATGGTTTTACGTAAACGTGTCATTGGTACACGTTTTTGTGTACGTTCACCTAAATCTTGTACTGCAACTGCTGAAGCTACTGTTGGTGCTGATGGAGCCTTTCCTTTTGAAGAGTTAGCCGCAACTGCTGCTTCTACGTCTTCCTTAGAAATACGTCCACCTTTACCTGAGCCTGTTACGTCACTTGCAGATAAACCTTTTTCAGTCATCAAACGGCGAACCGATGGGCTTGCTAATTCATCAGAGCTGATAGCTTGATCTGGTGTTGCGGTAGCCATTGTATTCACTGAAGCACCTGCATTTAATTCACCAATTTTTTGTGAACCTAATACTGTATCGCCTTCAGCGTGTATTATTTTACCAATTACACCGTTGTCTTGGGCAACAACTTCTAACACAACTTTATCCGTTTCAATGTCAACAAGATTTTGGTCTACTGAAACACTATCGCCTTCAGCTACATGCCATGTAGCTACCGTAGCATCAGCTACTGATTCTGGTAATACGGGTACAATAATATCAATTACTTTACTCGCGCCGCCGCTAGCTGCTGGCGCTGCTACTGGTTCTGCTGCTTTAGGGGCTGCGGCTTCTTCTCCTTCAGAGAAGGCACCTATCACTTGGTCGCCTAAAACTGTTGAGCCTTCTGGTTGGCTAATATCGGTTAAAACACCATCAGCTGTAGCTGGTACTTCTAATACTACTTTATCCGTTTCAATATCAACTAATACTTGATCACGGCTAAATTTTTCACCGACTTGTACATGCCAAGTTGCTACAGTCGCATCAGCAACTGATTCTGGTAATACCGGAACTTTGATTTCGGTTGTCATTTTATTTTATTCCTTACAAACGTTTGCACTTTGCTTAACTCTAGTTTTAAGCAGCTGCGCTCAATAGTTAATCTAATCTTATCTAACATTAGCGCTTGAGCGACAAGCGCTTATTGTTCTTTAATGTTAGTCCAAGGTTAACGCTTGAGTGACAAGCGCTTGTTGTTCTTTAACATGCATAGACATATAACCAACCGCTGGTGCAGCAGAAGCATTACGACCAGCATAAGTTAAATAAGTACCCTCAGGGATTGCAGCTCTAAAATGATGCTGAGAACAATACCAAGCACCTTGGTTTTGCGGCTCTTCCTGACACCAAACAAATTGCTTCACATGCTGATAGTCTTTAATAGCAGCTTGAAGGTCTTTTTCTGGGAACGGATATAACTGTTCTATACGAATAATAGCAATATTATTAAGTTCGCCTTTACGACGTTGTTCAAGTAGTTCGTAATAAACTTTACCACTACAGAATATAACTCGTTCAACCGCTTTTGGATCCAACTCATCTATTTCACCAATAACATTTTTAAATTCACCTGTCGCTAATTCTTCTAAAGAAGAAACCGCTAATGGGTGACGTAATAATGATTTAGGCGACATAACAACCAATGGACGACGCATAGGGCGAACTACCTGACGACGCAGCATATTAAATACTTGTGCAGGGGTAGAAGGCACACAAACTTGCATATTGTGATCAGCACAAAGTTGCAAGAATCGTTCTAAACGAGCAGATGAATGCTCTGGACCTTGCCCTTCATAACCATGTGGTAGCAACATAGTTAGACCACATAAACGACCCCACTTTTGCTCACCTGAACTAATAAATTGGTCAAAAACTACTTGTGCACAGTTTGCAAAATCACCAAATTGAGCTTCCCAAATGGTTAAACCTGCAGGTTCGGCTGTGGTGTAGCCATATTCAAACGCTAAAACAGACACTTCTGATAATACTGAATCATGAACATCAAAAGGCCCTTGCCCTTCACTAATATTTTTCAATGGTACATAAGTGCTTGCATCGTCTTGATTATGTAATACAGCATGGCGATGGAAAAAAGTGCCTCGACCAGCATCTTGACCAGTAATACGTACTCTTTTTCCTTCATCGACAATAGATGCATAAGCTAAGTTTTCAGCCATACCCCAATCGAGTAATTTTTTACCCTCTGCCATTTTCATCCGATCATCGTAGATCTTCTTAACACGCGAATGAACAGGGTGATTTTCAGGAAAAGTAGATACTTTAAGGGCTAATTCTTTTAGCTTCTCAAGACTAATTTCTTTATCGTAGTCATCGTCCCATTCATGGCCAATGTATGGAGTCCAATCAACTGAATGAGCTGTCATTGGGCGCCATTGCTCTACGGTACACTGACCTTCATCAAGTAATTTACGATAATAACCAGTTAATTCATCGATAGCGTTTTTGGTTAAACTACCTTCATTAATAAGTTTATCTGCGTATAACTGTCGAGGTGTAGCGTGCGTTTTAACTGTTTTATACATTAATGGCTGCGTAGCACTTGGTTCATCCGCTTCGTTATGACCATGACGACGGTAACAAACTAAGTCAATCACAACATCACGTTTAAACTCATTACGGTAGTCTAACGCTATTTGAGTTGCAAGTATTACTGCTTCAGGGTCATCACCATTAACATGCAATATGGGCGCTTGTACCATTTTGGCTATTTCAGTACAGTATTCACCAGAGCGTGTATCTTCTTCTTTTGAAGTAGTAAAGCCTACTTGGTTATTGATAACAATACGAACGGTACCACCCACTTTAAATGCACGTGCTTGTGACATATTAAAGGTTTCTTGTACGACCCCTTGCCCTGCAATTGCAGAATCGCCGTGTATAGTAATTGGTAACACCAAATCACCTTGGCTGCAATCACGTCTGTCTAAACGCGCTCGTACACTGCCAATGACAACAGGATTTACAATTTCAAGATGAGAAGGGTTAAATGCTAGGGCTAAATGAACATTACCACCTGGCGTTACAAAATCAGACGAATAACCTTGATGGTATTTAACATCACCTGAACCTAGCGCATCATCATGTTTTCCACCAAATTCATCAAATAACTTGGATGGATTTTTTCCCATAACGTTCACCAGAACATTTAAACGACCACGGTGAGCCATACCCATAACAACTTCTTTGGCGCCAGCAGAACCTGCGCGTGAAATAAGCTCTTTTAGCATAGGAACCAGTGCATCACCGCCTTCTAATGAAAAGCGTTTTGCGCCGGGGAATTTAGCCCCTAAATATTTTTCTAAACCATCAGCAGCGATTAAGCCTTTTAGAATTTCGGTTTTTTCATCCACTGACAATGTAGGTACTGACTGCACTGATTCTAAGCGATTTTGTAACCAACGCTTTTCATCTGTTGAAGTAATATGCATATACTCAGCGCCCACTGAACCACAATAGGTTTTGCGTAGTGCTTTGTATAACTCACCTAACTTCATTGAGTCTTGACCAATATCTAACGAGCCGACATTATATTCGTTATCGAAATCATTTTCTGATAGATCATGATGAGATAATTGTAAGTCACGAACCTTATCGCGCTGCCATAAACCCAAAGGATCTAAATTAGCATTTTGATGGCCACGAACTCTAAACGCATTGATAAGCTGTAAAACTTTAACTTGTTTAGCGTCACCACCACTCGTAACAACTTGCTTTTGCTGTTGTTTAGCTAAGGTTTTGAATTCATCGCGTATAGCGCTGTGGCGATATTCCACATCACTACCTTCAACTTTAGGGAGTTCTGAAAATATTTCACGCCATTCTGCAGATACAGAGGCTGAATTATCTAGATATGATTCGTACAATTCTTCAATATAAACGATGTTGCCACCGTTTAAGTGGGAAGACTCTAGCCAAGCCTTCATTACACCTTCTGGCATTGCCTTTTCCTTGCTGAGGTAAAGCAAAAAATAAATAACCACTTACATTTTTATAAGCGGTTACGGTTAAATTGTAATAACTATATATTTATCAAAGAAAACATATAAAACTTTATGTGTATAAGCTATTGGCAATATCTGAGTACGAGGCTCAGATATTGCCTTATGATGTTAACTCAACTCGTTATACGGCGCGAGTTAATAACATAGATTTAATGTGACCAATAGCTTTGGTTGGGTTTAATCCTTTGGGACAAACATCAACACAGTTCATTATACCATGACAACGAAATACACTATAAGCATCTTGTAAACCGTCTAAACGTTCTTCGGTTGCTGTATCACGGCTATCAATTAAAAAACGATAAGCATGTAATAAACCAGCAGGCCCGATAAATTTATCAGGGTTCCACCAGAACGATGGACAAGATGTTGAACAACAAGCACATAGAATACATTCATAAAGGCCGTCTAATTTATCACGTTCTTCAATTGTTTGTATGTTTTCACGCGAAGGTTGCTGCGCATCGTTAATCAAGTATGGTTTGATTTTTTCATATTGTTGATAAAATTGTGTCATATCAATAATTAAATCACGTACTACAGGTAAACCAGGCAAAGGACGCAAAATAATTTTGTCCGCCTTTAATTCTGATAACGGCGTAATACAAGCCAAACCATTTTTACCATTCATATTCAAACCGTCACTGCCACAAACACCTTCACGACATGAACGACGGAATGATAGGCTTGAATCTTGTTCTTTTAACAAGATAAGCGCATCAAGTACCATTAAATCAGAGCCATCGGGTATCTCTAATTCATACTCTTTCATGTAAGGTTTTGCATCTACATCAGGATTATAACGGTAAATCGAAAATAACTGTTTCATACCAATTACTCCTTAGTAAACACGGGCTTTCGGTGGGAAAGCTTCGCGGTGAACAGGTTTCATGTTAACGCTACGTTTACTCATTTCTTCGCTTTGTGGCGTATAAATTGAGTGACATAACCAGTTTTCGTCATCACGTTCTGTGAAATCTTGTCGTGCATGCGCACCACGAGATTCTGTACGGAAGTTAGCTGCTTTAGCACTACAGAATGCAGTTTCCATTAAATTATCAAGCTCTAAACATTCAATACGTTGAGTGTTGAATTCAGATGACTTGTCATCTAATCTTGCCGTTTGAAGACGTTCACGAATTTCCGTCAACTCTTTCATACCTTGTGCCATTGCTTCGCCTTCGCGGAAAACCGAGAAGTTCATTTGCATGCACTGTTGTAAGTCTTTACGAATTTGTACTGGATCTTCACCTTTCGTTGAAGACTCCCAACGATTAGTGCGTGCTAATGATGCTTCTAAATCAGATTCAGAGGCTTCTTTGCCATGTTGCCCTTCATTTAAGTAAGTTCCTAAGAAATTACCAGCAGAACGACCAAACACCACTAAATCAAGTAATGAATTACCACCTAAACGGTTAGCCCCATGTACAGATACACAAGCAATTTCACCTACAGCGAATAAACCGTCAACAATGGTTTCTTTACCATCAGCTGCGACATTAATCGCTTGACCGTTAACGTTACAAGGTACACCACCCATTTGATAATGACAGGTAGGAATAACAGGAATTGGCTCTTCTGCAGGATCAACATGAGCAAACGTTTTAGATAAATCACAAACACCCGGTAAACGTTTATCTAATGTTTCACGACCTAAGTGATCTAATTTAAGCTTAATGTGTGGACCCCAAGGACCGTCACAACCACGACCTTCACGGATTTCTGTCATCATTGAACGTGCAACTACATCACGACCCGCTAAGTCTTTAGCGTTTGGTGCATAACGTTCCATAAAGCGTTCACCGTCTTTATTTAGAAGATAACCACCTTCACCACGACAACCTTCAGTAACAAGTACACCAGCACCAGCAATACCCGTTGGATGGAACTGCCACATTTCCATATCTTGCATTTGAATGCCAGCACGAAGTGACATACCAACACCGTCACCAGTATTAATATGAGCATTAGTTGTTGATGCAAAGATACGCCCTGCACCACCAGTAGCTAATACTGTTGCACGGGCTTTAAAGTAAACGATTTCACCCGTTTCAATGCAAATTGCAGTAGCACCAACAACAGCACCATCGCTATTTTTCACTAAATCTAGCGCATACCACTCTGAGTAAACATTAGTTTTGTTTTTTACATTTTGTTGGTACAAGCAATGTAATAATGCATGGCCAGTACGGTCAGCTGCTGCTGCTGTACGGGCTGCTTGTTCGCCACCAAAGTTTTTAGATTGACCACCGAAAGGACGTTGATAAATTTTACCTTGTTCGGTACGAGAAAAAGGTAATCCCATTCTCTCTAACTCTATCACTGATTCAGGGCCTGTTTTACACATGTATTCGATTGCGTCTTGGTCGCCGATATAATCGCTACCCTTAACCGTATCGTACATATGTTGTTCCCAGTGATCTTCATGGGCATTACCTAATGCTACGGTAATACCACCTTGAGCAGATACTGTATGAGAACGAGTTGGAAATACTTTAGAAATCAAGGCACATGACTTGCCTGACTCTGAAATTGCTAGTGCAGCGCGCATACCTGCACCGCCTGCGCCAATAACAATGGCGTCAAATTCACGAATTGGAACGCTCACTTACACACCCCACAAAATTGATAAGCCAAACGCAACGTAGGCTAATAACAAAACTGAAAAGAAAAACTGCAATGCACCACGTAAAAATGCTGGTTTGATATAATCTGACAATACTTGCCAGACACCAATTTTAGCATGCACAAGTACCGCAAGTAGCGATATCATTGTAGCAATTTTTACGCTTGTACAAGCAAAGAAACCTTGCCAAACATCAAAAGTAACACTAGGTGTTACCAAGAAGAAGCCAGCAAGAAGTAAGGTGTATAGCACAAGTATAATTGCACTAGCTCTTAGAAGAATAAAATCATGTACGCCATTACGGCCTACTGACGCGACGACACCTACCATAACCAAACTCCTATAACTGCAGATACAGCTAACCAAATCATCATAATGAATTTGGCACTCATATTACCAGAGACTAGCTCTTCAAAATGACCTAAATCCATAAACAAGTGACGAACACCCGCTAAAATATGAAAAGTCAGCGCAGAAAGACAGCCGAAAATAATAAATTTAAAGAAAAAGCCATCAAGACAATCTTGAACAAGGGCAAATCCTTCAGCAGAAGAAAGAGAGGTTGAAAGGGTCAGCAATAAGATACCAATAGCAAATACCATTATGACACCTGAAACACGGTGAAGAATAGAGGCATTAGCTGCCAGATGCATCTTAATTGTAGTTAGATCTAGGTTTACAGGACGTTGTTTTTTCACAATTGTTGCCTAAAGAGCTCGAAAGCCTTCAACTTTTATTATTGTTACTCATGAACTACCTTTTTAGAATTTAATATTCTATTTCAATCTTGAACTAGATAAATAAAGAATACTAAAGAGATTACTAAATAAGTAATTCCCGAAATGAACGGTAACTGCCTTAATTAAGAAAATAACTTAAGTTACTTCTCAGTTAACCGAGTCGCATAATGATAACGAACTTAGTCTAATTTGGCTAAATAATTCAATTAATACTTTCGTATAACAGTGAATTAATTCACCTTGGATATAACATCTCTTCCAATAAGTTTTATCTAATAATTTTCTTATTTAAACCGTGATGTCAAAAAAGCAATTACAGAACGGATTGATTATATAGATGATGACAGATAAATTCAATTTACCTTTGAAGATAATAATTTGAATAATGGTTAATTATTAACCATTGCTTTGACTGTCATCAAACTTTAGTCGAAAGGCTATTACATTTTAATTTAAAAGTAATGTAGAATGTCGGCAGTTCGATTTACCCAAATTAACCGAGAACAACCTAAACAGGTTAATTTATTAGAAAACTGATTATTTTTCTCTTCTTTTAAATAAGGTCTATTCTTATCTACAAGCATTAACCAAATAATCAGAACTCAAATTGTACATTTAAAAAATAATAGGGGATAAAACATATGGCTGAATCTAAAGCCTCACTAAGTATTGACGGTAAAGAAATTGCCGAACTGCCTATTCTAAAAGGAACAGCAGGTACCGATGTAATTGATATTAGAACCCTTGGTAGTCACGGTTATTTCACCTATGACCCTGGTTTTTTAGCTACCGCATCTTGTGAGTCATCAATCACTTTTATTGACGGTGATAAAGGTATTTTGCAACATCGCGGTTATCCCATAGATAGCTTAGCTAAAGAAGCTGATTATTTGGAAGTTTGTTATATTTTACTTAACGGTGAAGCACCGACTAAAGATGAATATGACGAGTTTAGAAAAATCATTACTAACCATACTATGGTTCATGAAAAACTAGCTCATTTCTTCCATGGTTTTTTACCTGACGCACATCCTATGGCTATGCTTTGCGGTATTGTTGGTGCTTTATCTTCTTTCTATCATAGTGATTTAGACATTAACGACCCTGAGCAACGTAAACGCAGTGCTCACCGTTTAATTGCTAAAATGCCAACTATCGCAGCAATGGCTTATAAATACAGTGTAGGGCAACCATTTGTTTACCCACGCAATGATTTATCTTACGCTGAAAACTTCTTACACATGATGTTTTCTGTGCCTGCTGAAGAATATAAAGTAAGCCCTGTTATTGCTAATGCTATGGATAGAATCTTTACTTTACACGCAGATCATGAACAAAACGCCTCAACTTCAACCGTGCGTTTAGCTGGTTCGTCAGGTGCTAATCCATATGCTTGTATTGCTGCTGGTGTAGCTTCTTTATGGGGTCCTGCTCATGGTGGTGCTAACGAAGCATGCTTAACTATGCTTGAAAAAATTGGCAGTTTAGACCGTGTTGATGAGTTTGTTGCTAAAGCTAAAGATAAGAATGATCCGTTCCGCTTAATGGGTTTTGGTCACCGTGTTTATAAAAACTTCGACCCTCGCGCTACTGTAATGCGTGAAACATGTCATGAAGTATTACAAGAACTTGGTATCAACGATCCATTACTTGATGTTGCAATGGCATTAGAAAAAGTAGCATTAGAAGATCCGTACTTTATTGAGAAAAAATTATATCCGAATGTAGATTTCTATTCAGGTATTATCTTAAAAGCAATCGGTATTCCTACAAGCATGTTCACTGTCATTTTTGCTATGTCTAGAACTGTTGGTTGGATAGCTCATTGGGACGAGATGTTATCTCAACCAGGACAAAAAATTGGTCGCCCTCGTCAAAAATATACTGGCGAAATTAACCGAGAGTTTGTTTCTTTATCTAAAAGATAACTGCATTACAAGTTGAACGTTTTGCGTTATAGATAATATTTATAGATAAGCATAGCGTTTAACCAGTATTTACTCCCTAAAAAAGGTAGCATTTGCTACCTTTTTTATGAGAGAAATAAGAAATCGCTACCTATTTTACCCAAACACCTTGCCAAAAATTACTAAAGACATTGTTAATTTGAAAAAAACAGCTGTAAATCGCTTTAAAAAGGCACAAAAATTATTTTTTGTAATGATAATAATTATTCACAAATAAAATAGAAAAAGCCTGTTATAACAGGCCATATTATAGCTATCAATCTAAGAAAACTTTGCGCGATAATCTTTAGGCGTCAAACCTGTGAAGCGTTTGAAAAGTTGTCGAAAACTACTGATATCTTCATAGCCCACAGACCAAATAATGTGATTAATTGCATCTGTCGTTTTTTCTAATTTAGCTTTTACTTGCTCGACACGAATTCGCTGTAAATAGTTTATTGGATTTTCATTAGTCGCTAATTTAAATCTACGTTTAAAGGTTCTTGTACCTAGTCCTACTTTTTCAGCCAATGCATCCATAGAGATATCACTTTTATAGTGTTGTTCGAGCCAGTCTTGCGCAGCTAAAATAGGCTTATCTTCGTGTTTTTTTTGCGCTTTAAAAGAAACATACGGAGATTGTTTTTGCCGTACGGGATCAAATACAAGTAATTTAGCGCAATCAGAAACAATATCCTTACCAATTAAACGGTCAATAATATGTAAAGAAAGGTCAATATACGACATTGAACCACCCGAACAAATAATATTACCGTTATCAATAATTAATTGATCACAATCAAGACGAATATGGGGGAAAATCCGTCGAAACAAATCTGCACTGCGCCAATGTGTTGTTGCCAGTTTGCCTGCAAGTAAACCAGAAGAGGCTAATAAAAATGCACCAGTACAAAAACTTGTAATAAGAGTACCTTGTTCGTTGCATTTTACTAGCCACTGCTTAATATTTTCTCTGTTTGCAATGGTAATATCTTCACCGCAGCAATCAATTATCACTTCAACAGAAGAAGAAAGTACAATCACATCAGGAATTTGAGTAGAATCGAGCAATTCCGTAGGTTTTATTTCAATGCCGTTGTAAGCTTTTACATTTTTATTGTCTATAGTAACTATTTGACAATCAAATCTTGCCAAGACGTCTTCACCATAACGCCTAGTGATACAAAAATTAGCGGTAGAAAATACATCTAAAACACCATAAATAGCAGAAGCCATACAATGGTCTGTCGCTAGCACTAAAACTTTCATATTAGCCCTTATTTACAATGACACTTTTAACATTAATTATGGCAAATATGCCACCATAATTTTTTTAAAGCAAGCGTTATGATCATCAAATATTTATTCAGATAGAGGTATTCTCATGAAAAAAGCAACAAATTTGTTAAGAATTATTCACAGAGTAACGTTAAGCACTTTATTAATATTAATAGCTATCATACCAATATTAATCGAGATTAACATTGTTGCAACTTTAGTCATTTTACCCACTTTTTTAATTATTATATTTGGACTAAGTATTGTCATTGAGCAAAAGTTAAATGTGTTAGCTCTAAGTAAAGCTGTTTATAAGAAAAAGAGGCGTTGCTTGATTATTAATTGCTTGCATAAAAAGTGTTTGAGCTAATTCTTATTGGGTAAAAAACAAATTTACTTTTTACGCGTCAAATTAAAACGTTATAATGACGCCAATTTAGTATTAACCTTGTGTTATCAGTAAAATGTCAGATTATTCATTAAGATTCGGTGGAATAGCTCGCCTATATGGTCAACACGGCGCTCATATTTTAAAAAATTCACACTTTTGTATTATAGGTATCGGTGGTGTTGGCTCTTGGGTTGCTGAAGCACTCGCTAGAAATGGCGTAGGCAATATAACTCTAATTGATCTTGATGACATTTGTATGACTAATATTAACCGTCAAATTCACGCATTGACTGAAACCATTGGCGAAAGTAAGGTGAATGTGATGTGTACTCGCATCAAGCAAATTAACCCTGAATGTCAGGTTGATGCCATTGAAGATTTTATTACAGTAGAAAATTTACCCAACTTACTGAGTAAAAAGTTTGATTATGTTATTGATGCCATTGATTCTGTTGATATAAAAACACGATTAATTGCCTACTGCAAACGTAATAAATTGCCTATAATCACTATCGGTGGTGCAGGAGGCCAAGTAGACCCCAGTAAAATAGCTATTGCGGATCTAAGTAAAACCTACCAAGATCCCTTACTAGCAAAGGTTAAAAATCAACTACGCCGCGAATTTAACTTTCCACGAGCTGATTTACCCAAAAAAAGTAAAAGAAAATTTGCAATTGATGCGGTTTTTTCTACCGAGCAATTACGTTACCCCACTGAGCTGGGAGACGTCTGCTTAGCAAAACCAGAGGTTACGGATAACAGTAATACGGCTATGCGTTTAGATTGCAGTGCTGGTTTTGGTGCAACAACCCATGTTACAGCAACTTTTGCTTTTTTTGCTGTTGGTAGAGCAATAGACAAGTTATTAAAAAAGCATCAGTAATTTTCAACTTACACTTTAGCGCGCTAACAATTTAATTTTATCTACAATTGCTAATACACCATTACCTCGTGAGGGGCTTAGGTGCTGTATCAAACCTAAATGTTCAAAATACGCCTGAATATCAAATGATTCTATTTGCGCTAACGTTTTATTATTAAATGCGGCTAGTACTATGACTAACAAGCCACGAATAATTTTTGCATCACTATCCGCTTGAAAGCTTAAAATTCCTTGTGTATCTTTTGTCGCAACTAACCATGCTAAACTTTCACAACCGCTAATTAAACTACTATCATTTCTCAAACTCTTATCTAAACGCGTTAATTGTTTACCTAATAACATAATCTCACGGTGACGAGAATCCCACCCTTTAATTGATAAAAACTTTTGAATAATCGCTTCACTTGTAACGCCAGTATCAGTGACCTTTAAAGTATCACTAACATGTGTATTATTTTTTTTAGAAATAACACTCATTGTAGAAGTACCTAAACTGTTAACTGCATTATGATCTGATTGCATAAGATACTTAAGTGTTTTAATAAAATAATCGATTTCAGCAAAGGTGTTATATGCCGCTAATGTGACACGTAAACAACCTGAAATAGATAAATACTCCATTAAGGGCATAGCACAATGATGCCCGCTACGTACTGCAATGCCATAACTGTCCAGACTAGTGGCAAGGTCATGGTTATGATGCCCTGTAGCAAAAAATGAAATAACTGGAATATCAGGTATTTGTTCAACAATAAAGTTGATTTGAGGGATTTGACTTAACGCATGGTAGCAATATTGTGTTAATTTTTGCTCATAATGTGCCAATTCTCCCTGATTAAACTGATTAGTAAAATTGATTGCTTCAGCAAAAGCTACAGCACCAACAATATTAGGTGTGCCTGCTTCAAATTTGAATGGTAAAACGTTAAAGGTAGTTTCAGTTTTAAAACTTACTGTTTTGATCATTTCACCACCAGTTTGATAAGGTGGCATCAATTCAAGTAGAGATTGCTTACCATACAATACCCCTACCCCTGTTGGTCCGTACATTTTATGAGCAGAGAATAGATAAAAATCACAATCAAGCGCCTGAACGTCAACAGGGAAATGTGCGACAGCCTGCGCGCCATCAATCACTGTAATAGCATTTACTTTTTTTGCTTTAACAATCATTTCATTGATAGGATTTAATTTACCCAAAACGTTTGAAACATGAGCACAACACACTATTTTTGTTCGACTCGTTAAAAGCTCATCAAAATGATTAAGATCTACTCTTCCTGATTTATCAAGCAATAATATTTTGACTAACGCCCCAGTTTGCTCAGCAATTAACTGCCAAGGAACAATATTTGCGTGGTGCTCACTCACGGCTAAAATAATTTCATCTGATTTATTTAAAATTGTTTTTCCTAAACTCGATGCAATCAAATTAATACTATCTGTTGTTCCCTTTGTCCAAATAATTTCTTTAATTGATTTAGCATTAATAAAGTTTTTTACTGTTTCCCTAGCCTGCTCAAAAACTAGCGTTGCTTTACTGCTCAACCGGTGTGATGCACGATGAACGTTTGCATTCGTGGCTTCATAAAAAGACACATGAGTTTGAATAACACAGTCAGGCTTTTGTGTAGTAGCACCGTTATCAAAATATATGATAGGCGATTGTCTTTCTCGCGATAATTCAACTAAGCTATTTTCGCGAATAAGAGGAAAGTGTTGACGAAACTGTTCTGGATTAAAAGGCTTCATTTATAAATATCTACTTAAAAACAATGAGATAATAATTTCGTCATAATTATACCTTATCTTATCTCTGACAAAAATCGATTATGTATAGGTGATTTAGTCGCTTATGATATATAATAGCTTTAAGAGTACGAAGGATTATACGAGGAAATATGATGACGTTATATTCGTGGTTTTCAAGAATTAAAAAAGGATCAAATAAAAAAAACATTCGCAGTGAGCAGTCAAAAGCTAACCAATCTGTTCAATACATTGAAAATTATACAATGTGGCCAACAGCAACAATCAAATCTGATGCTAAAGTAATACCGCAAAGTTACACTAATACTGATGAAGGCCCTCTTCAACCGCAACAACCTATTATCAATATTGTTCGCTGATAAAATTACGCTAACTATTTACTTTTATAATATAAATTAATTAGTCATTTAGTTAGCGATTATTTCCCCAGTAAGAACACTACAAACTTATACCAAATAATATTAATTCATGCAAAATATTAAAAACCTCCCTGACGTACTTTATTGTATCGGTCACGTTCACTTTCCCACCTAGCTGATTGTTCAAGCCAATAATTTGCAAGCTTAATATTTTTTTTATGTTGCGCTATTCGTTGTAAAGCAACATCTTCTGAAACATTATTTCCAATGGCCGATTGTTGAAAGTAAGCTAAAGCAATATTGTAGTGAAAACTAGGCATTCTATAATGTGTTGTATTCTCTTTCAGCAGTAAACTATACAGTGGTGGAAAGCTGAGCGAAAAATATTGTAATTGAGTACGTTGTGCTAGCCCTTTATAAGCACTAAAATCCTCCCTCATCTTCGCATTTGTTTTTTTACACGTTTGTGCGTTAAATACCCCAACCTCATTATTAAATTCTTCAGGGGTTCCTAGCTGCCAATTTCGTTTACCGTTCGACGCTGTCACTGACTGTAAAATGGGTGTATTGTCTTTAATATATTTCCCCCATGCTAATTGCTTCAATATTTTAGATCGAATCGTTCTTCTATCACCATAATAAGTGTTTTCAAGTACGGCTATGTTTTGTGAAAAAGATTTAGTTTGCGTTACCTGGCAAGTATTATGTTCCGCTTGCAGAGGATATTCATCGACAAATCCCAATAAATGACTAATTTCATGAGCGACAACGTCTACCGTATCTTGTGAATCAAAATATAACATACCAAAATGAACATTAGCGCCACCTTGAGGCAACATAACACCTACATAACGTGTTTGAATTGAATTAGCATAAGGTGCCCACAGTGATTCGTCACAACGAATTGCCGCTTGTTGGCGCTTAGTACAGTCAAGGGCATGCACTGGCATATAACGTACAGAAGCAAAACAAACTGCTCGACTTAGTGGCTGAGTATTAAAATCAGCAATGATACCTTCTAATTTTTTTAAGTGACTGAGACTTGTTGCAAAAAGCTGAATACTATTTTCACATTGCTGAATCATTTTACTAGTATCTAATGCTTCATTTGTCAGTTTGCCTATTTGATATTTCTCAATATCATTTAGTAATACCCGCCCTTCTACCGTTTCTTTTAATAATTGAGTATCATGGAGAAGACTGTTCTCTATGTAGCCAACTTGACCTTGGCTGATGGCTAGATTCAATTTCAATATCAATAATTTGGTTTGTAACCTAGTATGTAGTTTAGTGTTAATACTTAGGTTATTAGCAGAAAATGATAGTAATATTTTTTCCGCGCTTGCAAAATCATTTTGATCAAAAAAGTGTTGCGCTAATGCCAAAGTTGCCTGATGAAATCCAAGTCGGCTAGCACTTTTAAACCAAAAGATCATTTTTTGGGGCGATGCTTTATAATAAAGCGCTAGTTGATATGCAGCCTCTCCTTGTGTTTTTGCTAAAACTTTTGCCAAAGAGAGCCATTGTTCACTATGAAATTCTGAGCTATTCAAAGCATGGTTAAGTGCCATTAAATTTTCATGCTCAATAGCAAAGCTTAATTGTGCTTGGCTATGTTTATTTTTAGCAATTAAATTCGTTAAGTAATCGTCTAAAAAAAATGAGCTTGCTGATAATCCCGATAACAGGAAAATAAACAAACTCATGATGAGCAGCATTTTTTTCATTTATTTATTCTACTAATTCAATAAAACACGTAAATACATTAAGTGGTGTTACATGAGATAAACTATAATGCTTTTATTGTGCGCATTAAGTCTAACTCAAGTCGTGCGTATCTATGTTCAACAAATTCGTAAACGTTAGTGCTTAGTGATAATTTAAAGAAATTAACTGCTGCACCATAGTCGCCTTTAATTTGGTTGTATTTACCTAAATAAAAGTAAGCTTCACACAGTCGGTCCGTCAACGCTTTATTTGACTGCACATTATTTGTTAACTCATTGATAAAGGTTTCTTGGCTTATTTCTCCCAAATAAAGGTAAATAATTTGTTTTGCCCATGTACGTTCATCAACTTGGTTTGCTCTTTCTTTTAATTTTGTTTTAGCTAATACTGCATCAACTTCATGCTCTGCTAAATATAACCACAACAAACGATATGGATCATCACTTTTTTCATGATGAAAATCATTAAAATCTTGTGCCGCTAATACGGGTCTATCTCCATAATAAAGCGCTATACCGCGATTTAAGTGCGCATACTCATGCTCTGGTTCAAGTTCTAAAACAGCATCAAAGCTATCATAAGCTTGAGAAAATTCAGTTAATTGTGTGAAATGTATACCTAAAAAGTTATAAGCATCTGTTAAATTTGCATTAAATTTTAGAGCTTGCGTGAAATCTATACGCGCTAACGCACGTAAACCAACACTGTCATATAAAACGCCTCTATCATAATGAAGCTGTGCTTTTTGTTCATCAGTAATTTTAACGTGGCTGATAACCTCAGACAAACGCGCAATAGCAATTTCACTTTTAAAGTTAACGGGTGAAGGTTCAGCAATCACTAATTGGCTCATTATAGATGTATTGTTAGTACTATCATTCGCATCCAGTGACACACAACCTTGTATAAGCAAGAAGAACGAAAAATAAAAAGTCACCCTTAACGGTGTAAATTTGCATAGAGAAAAGAATAAATTCACTCAGTTGCCTTAAAATTAATAAAATAAAATGTCTAGTGTCAACGATTGTACTTGATCTACCAACAAAAAAGGAGCCAAAAGGCTCCTTTTTAATAGACTAAATTGTAAATGACTGAGTCATTTACAATCGCTAAAGTTACTCTGCTGCAGGTGTTTCTTCTGCTGGTTTTTCCATAGCTTCTTTAATACTTAAACGTACGCGGCCTTGGCGATCTACTTCTAATACTTTAACTTTCACTTCTTGACCTTCAGATAACACGTCACTTACGTTATTAACACGCTCGTCTGAAATTTGTGAAATATGAACTAAACCATCTTTACCTGGTAATACATTAACGAAAGCACCGAAATCTACAATACGCACAACCTTACCTGTGTAAAGCGTACCAACTTCAATTTCAGCAGTTAAGGCTTTAATGCGATTAATCGCATCTTCTGCTTGTTCGCCAGAAGTCGCAGCAATTTTTACTGTACCATCATCATCAATCTCAATAGTTGTACCCGTTTCTTCAGTAAGTTGACGAATAGTTGCGCCACCTTTACCAATAATATCACGAATTTTATCTTGATTAACTTTCATGGTATGAATACGTGGAGCAAATTCAGAAATATCATCTCTGTGCCCTTTAATTGCTTCATCCATAACTGACAATATATGAGTACGTGCTGCTTTTGCTTGGTTTAACGCAATTTGCATAATTTCTTGCGTAATACCTTCAATTTTAATATCCATTTGCAGCGCAGTGATACCACCTGTTGTTCCTGCTACTTTAAAGTCCATGTCACCTAAGTGATCTTCATCACCTAAAATATCAGAAAGCACAACGAAGTTTTCGCCTTCTTTTACTAGACCCATTGCAATACCTGCAACAGAAGCTTTAATTGGTACACCAGCATCCATTAGCGCTAATGAAGTACCACATACAGACGCCATTGAAGATGAACCATTCGATTCAGTGATTTCAGAAACAACACGCACAGCATACGGAAATTCTTCAATTGTTGGCATAACCGCTAACATACCACGTTTTGCTAAACGGCCATGACCAATTTCACGACGCTTAGGAGAACCAACAAAACCCGTTTCACCTACACAGTATGGAGGGAAGTTGTAATGCAACATAAATGCATCAGTTTTTTCACCCATAATAGTATCTAAACGTTGTGCATCACGTTGTGTACCTAATGTTGCTGTAACTAACGCTTGTGTTTCACCACGAGTAAAAACAGCAGAACCATGAGTACGTGGTAGTACACCTGTCATCACGTCTAATGCACGAATCGACTCAGGATCACGACCATCAATACGTGGGCTACCTTGTGTAATTCGACCGCGCACAACAGTTTTTTCTAAATCATGGAATAAATCTTTTGCTTCTTGAACATTAAGTTCGGCATTTTCAGCTAATAACGCTTCAACAACTGAGTTACGAATTTCAGCTATTTTTTCATAACGAACAGCTTTTTCAGTAATTTGATACGCTTCATTTACTTGTGCTTCACTTAACTCAGCAATTTTTGCAACAAGCTCTGCATTTTTAACAGGTGCGGTCCACTCCCATACAGGCGTATTTACTTCAGCTTTAAATTCTTTAATCGCGTCTATTGCTACTTGCATTTGATCATGACCAAAAACAACAGCACCTAGCATCACTTCTTCAGATAATACGTCAGCTTCAGATTCAACCATTAAAACAGCCGAATCAGTACCTGAAACCACTAAATCTAACTGACTTGTTGGTAATTCAGATTGTAATGGATTAAGAATATATTGACCTTCAGTATAACCAACGCGTGCTGCGCCAACAGGACCGCTGAATGGAACACCCGCAATAGCTAAAGCTGCAGAAGTACCAATGAGTGAAATAATATCAGGAGCAATTTCAGGATTAACCGAAACAACCGTAATAATTACCTGTACTTCGTTAGTGAAACCTTCAGGGAATAATGGACGAATTGGACGGTCAATTAAACGAGCTATTAACGTCTCTTCTTCAGAAGGACGGCCTTCACGTTTAAAAAAGCTACCTGGAATTTTACCTGCAGCGTAAGTACGCTCTTGATAATTAACGGTTAATGGAAAAAAGTCTTGGCCTTCTTTCGCTTCTTTTTTAGCAACTACTGAGACTAATACAGAAGTATCGTCCATACTTGCCATTACTGCTGCTGATGCTTGGCGAGCAATAGTGCCCGTTTCAAGTGTTACTGTGTGTTTACCAAATTGAAATTTTTTAGTTACTGGATTAAACATTTACTATGTTTCCTTTATTTTTCACGTTCTGCTTTCCCTTTAAAAGACTTAAACAGTAACGTATTGATTATTTTAATCAATCTGTACAATTATTTATTCACTTAAACCTTAATATACAGTTAAGTAGAACAAAAAATTATACAGTTTGATTGATTATTTTATTAAAAATTTGTGTTTACATTTATCACTGATTAAAACAGCTAAAAACAAACACGCATATTATACTGACCTGAGCATTTTTTGCTAGCAAGAATCGCGAGTTAAGGTTTTTATGTTCATTTAAAAACAAAAAAGGAGCCAAAGGCTCCTTTTTTTAAAATAGATAAATCAACAATTAACGACGTAGACCTAATTTACCAATTAAAGCAGTATAACGTTCAACGTTTTTGCCTTTTAAGTAATCAAGTAATTTACGACGTTGTGCAACCATGCGTAATAAACCACGACGTGAATGGTGATCATGGATGTGCTCTTTAAAGTGACCTTGTAAATGGTTAATTTGTGTTGATAACAAAGCAACTTGTACTTCTGGTGAACCTGTATCACCTTCTTTTTGAGCATATTCTGCAACGATAGCTGCTTTTTGTGTAGCATTTAAAGACATTATAAATCCTTAGTGTAAAACTTATTTCTATTGATGAAACAAGTTAAAATAACAACCTAAGCCAAACACTAATTCAGCCGAGGTAACGAAAGAGCGCGTATTCTAGCAGCCAATTAGTAAATTGCAAGGATTAAAGTGCTGTAAGACAATATTAACCAAAACAGAGCTGACTCAGCTAAATTACTACAATACGTTTTGGTGCAACTTGTCCGTCATCATTTATAACGCCCACACCAATAAACTCAGCATTTTTATCATTTTCGTCTTCACCTATATACACTTGAACATTGCCATCCATCGGTGCTTTATAAGCTTGAACAGGATTACCGTGACGTAAAAAGTTAGCTGACATGTCATCAACATAAACAGCAGGCATACCATCAACAGCACTTTGCATAGGTAACAACAAAGGATCAAGTAGTACTGACGGTGATACTTCGTCTGAATTTGCTTGTGCAAGTAACGCTTCAAGTTGCGGCAATGTCACCATTTTATCAACAGGATAACTACCTACAGCTAAGCGACGTAATTCTGCAACGTGAGCACCACAACCTAATAACTCACCTAAGTCATCAATAATGGTACGGATATAAGTGCCTTTTGACACATGAATTTTGAGTTCAACTTCATCAAGTTCAAAACGTAATAGTTCTAACGAAAATACAGTGATATCACGTGATTCCCGAGGTACTTCAATTCCTTCACGCGCATATTTATATAAAGGCTTACCTTGATATTTTAATGCTGAATACATAGACGGAACTTGTTTGGTAGTACCACGGAAACGGTTCAACGCTTCATTTAACTGTTCAGATGAAATATCGACAGGTTTTTCACTAACAATTTCGCCATCTGCATCACTTGTGGTTGTACGAATACCAAGTTTAGCGGTCACTTGATAGGTTTTATCTGTGTCTAATAAAAATTGCGAAAACTTTGTGCCTTCACCTAAACATATTGGCAACATTCCCGTAGCCAAAGGATCTAAGGCTCCAGTGTGACCCGCTTTTTGTGCAAAGTAAACACGCTTAACAGCTTGTAATGCATGGTTTGATGACATTTCATAAGGCTTATCTAATAATAGAACACCATTTACAGGACGACCTTTTCTACGTTTTGCCATAACTTATTCGCTCTTTTCACTATCTTCTATACTATTGTCTGTGCTGTTATTTGCGCTTTCGTTTGTTATGTCGTTTTTATGGCTGTCACTCGCAACGGCTTGATCCACCAAAGCACTCATACGGACCCCTTCAGCCATTGATTTGTCATAAACAAAACGTAAATGCGGCATGATTCGCGCACGTAAACGCTTTCCTAATAATGAACGGATATAGCCTTCTGCTTCGGCCAACACTTCAAGCGAAGTTTTAATATTTTCTTCGCTATCATTAAAAAAAGTAACAAACACTTTTGCGTACGCTAAATCGCGTGTTACTTCAACTGCTGAAACTGTCGTCATACTTAAACGTGGATCTTTAATTTCACGCATTAAAATAACAGCAATTTCTTTTTGAATTTGCTGACCAACACGGTCTGTACGGGCATATTCTCTAGCCATGAATTTCTCCTAACAAAAACGGAGGCTTAGCCTCCGTTCTAATTTCTATATTCGAAGGTCAGTCAATTAAAGACTTCTCTGAACCTCTACCGTTTCAAAAACTTCAATTTGATCGCCAACGCGAACGTCATTATAGTTTTTCACGCCGATACCACATTCAGTACCATTACGAACTTCCTGCACGTCATCTTTAAAACGACGTAATGATTCAAGTTCACCTTCGTAAATAACAACATTATCACGTAAAACACGAATTGGAGCGCTACGTTTGATAAGACCTTCAGTAACCATACAACCAGCAATAGCGCCAATTTTAGGTGATTTAAATACATCACGGACTTGAGCCAAACCAATAATTTCTTGTTTGAATTCAGGCGCAAGCATACCACTCATTGCTTGTTTAACTTCCTCAATTAATGAGTAAATAACACTGTAATAGCGTAAATCAATATTTTCAGACTCAATCACTTTACGCGCAGACGCATCAGCACGTACATTAAAACCAACAACAATCGCATTTGAAGCTGCCGCTAACGTTGCATCCGTTTCAGTAATAGCACCAACACCTGAGCCAATAATTTTAACTTTTACTTCATCAGTAGAAAGTTTAAGTAATGAATCAGTGATTGCTTCTAGTGACCCTTGAACATCAGACTTAATCACAACATTTACTTCAGATATATCACCTTCGGCCATGCTAGCAAACATGTTCTCAAGTTTCGCTTTTTGTTGACGTGCTAATTTAACATCACGGAATTTACCTTGACGATATAAAGCAACTTCACGCGCTTTTTTCTCATCTTTAACAACAGTAGCTTCATCACCTGATTGCGGCACACCACTTAAGCCCAATATTTCTACCGGAATTGATGGACCAGCTGACTGAATTGCTTTACCGTTTTCGTCTCGCATCGCACGCACGCGACCATACTCTAAACCACAAAGTACGATATCACCTTGTCTCAACGTACCTTCTTGCACAAGAACCGTTGCAACAGGGCCACGTCCTTTATCTAGTTTTGACTCAACAACAACACCGTTAGCCATTTTATCAATAACGGCTGTTAACTCTAACACTTCAGATTGCAATAATACCGCGTCTAATAATTCATCAATGCCTAAACCTGTTTTTGCTGAAACATGACAAAATTGTACATCACCGCCCCACTCTTCAGATAATACATCGTGTTGTGATAATTCACTCTTCACTCTGTCTGGATCGGCGCCTTCTTTATCCATTTTGTTTACAGCAATAATAATAGGTGCTTCAGATGCTTTCGCATGTTGAATTGCTTCTATTGTTTGAGGCATAACACCATCATCAGCGGCAACCACAATAATAACAATATCTGTTGCTTTTGCACCTCGTGAACGCATGGCAGTAAATGCAGCATGGCCTGGAGTATCTAAGAATGTGATCATGCCATGACCCGTTTCTACATGATAAGCACCAATATGTTGAGTAATGCCTCCCGCTTCACCATCAGCAACTTTTGCTTCTCGAATGTGATCAAGTAGTGATGTTTTACCATGATCAACATGACCCATGATAGTCACTACTGGTGCACGAGTAATTGCTTCACCTGTTGCACCGCGATCTGCTAATACGGCTTCTTCTAGTGCATTTTCTTTAACAAGAACAACGTCAAAGCCCATTTCTTCAGCAACCAATGCGGCTGTTTCTTGGTCTATTACTTGGTTAATGGTTGCCATAGCCCCCATTTTGAACATAGCTTTAACAACTTCAGCACCTTTTTTAGCCATTTTGTTGGCAAGTTCAGCAACAGAAATTGTTTCACCAATGCGTATATCTTGTACTTTAGTTTCAACAGGTTTAGTAAAACCATGTTTCAAACTTTGTGGTGCTGATAAAGTAGCTTTACGCCCTTTACCAGAACGACCAGCATTAGCATTTTTGTCTTGTGCCGCTTTTTTCTTCTTACGACGTCGACCTGCACCTTCATCTGCAGCATCAATTTTATCTTCTGCTTCTTGCGCATATTTAGACGAAGTAACATGAACGACTTCTTTTTCTTTCGCTTTACGTTCTTCTTCTTGAGCTTTCCAACGCGCTTCATTTTCTTCCGCTAATTTTCTTGCAGCTTCAGCAGCTTCTTTCGCTTCTGCTTCAATTTTTGCTGCGGCCTCTCTTTCTTGAATCAAACGAAGCTTTTTAGCTTCTTCGGTTTCTTCAACTTTAGCCACAGGTGCTTGTTCTGGATTTTTAGCTTTTTCAGCAGCCACTTGTTTCGCCTTTTCTGCCGCTTCAAGCTTGGCTGATGCTTTACGTTCAGCTTCTGCTTCTGCTTTTGCTAGGGCAACAGCACGTGCATTTTCTGCTTCTTTCGCTGCTAATTCAGCTTTCGCTTTCGCTTCTGCTTCAGCTTTTTCTGCCGCTTCTGCTTCAGCTTTCGCTGCTGCTTCTGCTATTTGCTGTTCTTCTATCTCACTTCGTTTAACATAAGTACGTTTTTTACGTACTTCAACATTTACCGATTTCGCTTTACTACCATGACCCATTGTCAAGGTAGATTTAGTTTTGCGATTTAATGTTAGCTTGTTCGGCTTAGCTTCTGAATTGTCACCATGTTGTTTTTTTAAATACCCCAACAAGGATTCTTTTTCGTCTTGCGAAATCACATCAGTTGCCGATTTCATCACGCCTGAATCAGCCAATTGGCTCACTAAACGCTCCACCGGTGTACCAATTTCTTTGGCAAGTTCTGCTACAGTTATATCTGCCATCTACGCTATTCTCCCGGTGTTATTTATTCTTCGTTAAACCAACAAATGTTACGTGCTGCCATTATTAGCTCACCCGCTTTGGTTTCAGTTAATTCTTCTATATCGCTTATTTCGTCAATGCCTTGCTCTGCTAAGTCTTCTAATGTGCAAATACCACGACTTGCTAAAACAAACGCTAAGTGACGCTCTAAACCATCAAGTGCAAGCAAGTCAGCTGCTGGCTCTGCGCCTTCTAATGACTCTTCACTTGCTAAAGCTTGTGTGGTTAATGCTTCTTTAGCACGATCACGAAGCTCTTCTACAATTTCTTCAGTTAAACCATCAATTTCGAGCATTTCAGCTACAGGTACATAAGCAATTTCTTCTAATGACGTAAAGCCTTCATCAGAAAGTAACGTAGCAAAATCTTCATCTAAGTCTAGTTTTTCGATGAATAAGTTTAATACCTTGTCATTTTCTGCTTGATGTTTTTCTTTCATGGCTTCAACAGTCATTACGTTTAGTTCCCAGCCAGTTAGTTGACTTGCTAAACGAATATTTTGACCGCTTCTACCAATTGCCATGGCTAAATTACTTTCTTCAACCGCAATATCCATAGTGCCTTTGTCTTCATCAACAATGATCGAAGCCACTTCAGCAGGCGCCATTGCGTTAATAACATATTGTGCTACGTTATCATCATACAAAACAATATCAACACGTTCGCCACCTAGCTCACCAGATACCGCTTGTACACGTGAACCGCGCATACCAACACACGCACCAACAGGGTCTATACGTTTGTCGTTACTTTTCACAGAAATTTTAGCACGTGAACCAGGATCACGAGCCGCACCTTTAATTTCCAACATTTCTTCACCAATTTCTGGTACTTCAAGACGGAAAAGCTCAATTAACATTTCTGGTTTTGTACGACTAACAAATAACTGTGCGCCGCGTGCTTCTGGCTTTATTTCATATAATAAACCACGAACTCTATCACCTGGACGGAAACTTTCACGCGGTAACATATCATCGCGATAAATTATTGCTTCAGCATTATTACCTAAATCTAAAATAACGCTTTCTCTACTCGATTTTTTTACTACGCCTGTTACTAATTCACCAATTTGTTCTTGGTAAGCATCAACAACTAACGCGCGCTCTGCTTCACGAATTTTTTGTACAATAACTTGTTTAGCTGTTTGTGTGGTAACACGATCAAACTTGACTGATTCAATTTGATCTTCAACATAATCACCGACATTTAGTTCGGCATTTTCATATTGCGCAGCTGACAAGCTAATTTCGGCAAAAGGATTGCTCATCGCTTCATCATCTTCAATAATTAACCAACGACGAAATGTGTCAAACTCACCAGATATACGGTCAATACAAACACGTACCGCTATATCACCTTCATATTTTTTCTTGGTTGCTGTTTCTAAAGCTGTTTCCATTGCTTCAAAAATGCTTTCTCTCGGTAATGCTTTTTCATTTGATACCGCATCAACAACCAGTAATATTTCTTTACTCATGCTTCTTAGCCTTAATTTTATTATTTCTATAGTCGCGCTACAAGATTCGCTTTATCAACATTATTGATGACAAGTTCGTATTCAATGCCATCAACGTCAACGATCAATGTGTCATTTTCTATGGCAACTAAGGTACCTTTAAACTTTCGACGACCGTTTAAAGGCATCGATAATCTGATATTTACTATTTCACCTATCACTGATTGAAAGTGCGCCATTTCAAACAATGGTTTATCAACACCTGGTGATGATACTTCTAAATTGTATTCACTACTTATTGGATCTTCTACATCTAAAATAGCACCTACTTGACGACTTACTTCTGCGCAGTCATCAACATTGATGCCATTTTCATGATCAATAAACAAACGTAAAACTGAATTATTACCTGCACTGATAAATTCAACACCCAGTAATTCTTTACCTGTTTCTTCCACCGCGGGACGAAGCATATCAGTTAGTTTTTGTTCAAATTTAGCCAATCGTTATCTCCTGTCTTACCTAAAATCAATTAAAAATTCACATTAAATAAAATTTAAGGTACAAAAAAAGGGCTTATAGCCCAGCATGTATTTTTGCTGTAATTTTTGTTTTTAATACTTGCCAACGTTATTTAAGCTATAATATTAAACACTAAAAACAAAAAAACCCCATAACAGGGGTCTATATCACTGACCCCATACTTTTTATTTAACAGCCTTTTAGTTAAGCGTTGTTAAGAAAAAAGTACTAATAACAAGAATAGGAACCCCCACATTCACACGAAAAAGTAGTGGGTTAATTCTTCAGTGACATCTTGCTATTTGTTCAATATTTAGCTTTGCAGTAAAATGAACAGGACAGATTATATAAGGGCAAACGTCTTAGCGCAAGCTTCAATGCCAATTATATGCTTAAAAATCAACAGAAATTGGCGTAAATAATTAACATATGTATTACAATAAGTTAATATAAACACAGTATCAGTACTATATAGCTTTATAATAACTTTATAGTCATTAATGTACTGAATCAATTTAGTATTTTTGTGGAGTAATTTACTCAGTATGTACACATTCCCTCAATTATTATTAAGAAACATTGCTTTGGCGCTGATTTTTATCGCATCTATCAGTGTTGTTTCTTTCATTATGTTGTCTTCATTAATCCAAAATAAGAGTCAAGCGCATATTTTACTTGTTGATACATTAGCACAACAATTTACGGCCAACGAAAATGAGAACAAACTAGAAAGCGCAAACACGCTATTAAAGACACTTAAAAAAGTAACAGATTACAAACAATTAACTATTTATGATATTTCAGGTGAAAAGTTAGTTCAATTTATCAATAAAGACTCCGTAATTGGCTTTTCTTTATTATTTCCTGCAGCTAACAAAGTGACCCCTCAAAACATAGAATTGACGATTGAATACCAACTAAACTTTACCGATGAATCCATTTTAGTATTAACCTTTATTGTACTATCTCTTGTTTTATCATTATTTTTAGTTACTTTTGCTACCACGTTAAGCTCAAAACGATACAAAACCATGTTTAATATTATTGGGCAACAAATCAAAAATGAGCTGGCTTTAATTAATAATACCAATATAACAGACAAAGAAAGATCTACTACTGATCAAAGTGTTTTAGAAATACCCGAATTAAAAAAAGGCGTTGATGATATAAAAATGCTAATGAAATCACAGCTAAAGAATGTGATTGATTTAGAACAAACAGCTTATATTGATGCATTAACCAAACTAGATAATCGGGGTCGTTTTATTCAGTTTTATGAAAATAATGTTGTTAATGACAGCCCTGTTAAATTTGGAGTGCTAGTGATGACACGTTGCTCTGAATTACAAACAATTAATCAAATACACGGATACCATGAAGGGGATAATTATATTGCTCGTGTCGCTGAGCTTATTAAGAAAACCATTTCAATTTACCCTGACGGTAAATTATTCCGATTAAACAGCTCTGATTTTGCCAGCATATTACCCAATATAAAATTGAAAGATGCAGAAAAATTTGCCCAAGAATTAACCATATTGTTTAATGAGTATCAACTCGCTTCAGATTTAGACTCTGTTGCTTATTCTGGCTTGGTTGCCTTTAACAAAACAAAGCCATTAGGTGAATTACTTGCCTTAGCAGATACAGGCGTAAGTATTGCTCAAACACAAGCGCCTAATTCTTGGTACACACAAACAGATACCGACATATTACAAAAAAATAGTGCTAATTATGGTAATCAAAATTGGCGACAAGAAATAGAGAGTGTTATTGATAATCAACGTATCACATTATTACTACAACCTATTCAACCAAGCGGACGCAATAACAAAGTGTATGGTGAAGTATTAGCGCGTTTTTTAAACTCAAACAACGAGATGTTACCCACAGCTTCTTTTATTGCCATGGCTGAAAAACTCGATCAAATAACCGCTATTGACAAACTGATTGTAGAAACAACCCTTCGAAATATTGTAGATAAAAATATGCTTGGTCAAAGTTTTGGCATAAATATCAGCCCCCGAAGTATTAGCGATGAACACTTCATCATTTGGTTAGAGCGTAGATTATTACGTGATCCTAAAATATCAACCCATTTAGTTTTTGAGATATCAGAATACGGATTACAACAAAATATAAAAACCAGTAAACGATTAATTGATATGTTACATCGCGTTGGTTCTCGGGTTACTGTTGAGCGCTTTGGCATTGGATTAACCTCGTTTAAATTTTTCCGAGATTTAACACCAGACTATATCAAAATGGACAGTTCATATACTCGTGATATTGATGACGATAAAAACAACCAATACTTCTTACGTTTAATGGTTGATTTAGCCCATAGATTGAGCATTAATGTTTTGGCTGAAAGTGTTGAAAGCCAGGAAGAAAAACACACCTTAGAAAAACTCTTTATTGATGGTTGCCAAGGATTTTACATAGGAAAACCACACCCACTATAAAAAATTAACTGTAATTTTTTTCTATTAAAGCCAAATAATCTACTATTTGGCTTTTTTATAATTAGCATATATTTAGTCCAGATCATAAACACATAACAAATAAGAATAGGTGTCGCGTCAGCCGACACCTTATTCGGGTGTTGAACAAGCCCGAAGCGCTACTTATAGTGTAAATAGTGATTTTTTTGTTGAAGGGTTCACAAGCAATTACTTGA
>Ga0193953_1000224_pt1 | contig 31842 bp, 24 predicted proteins | sample BB_4_MG_FD_140325 | JGI IMG/M metagenome (GOLD analysis project Ga0193953, IMG submission 140325) | Microbial mat bacterial communities from the Broadkill River, Lewes, Delaware, United States - BB_4_MG | ecosystem: Environmental > Aquatic > Freshwater > River > Microbial mats | place: USA...
TCGTTTACGGCAAACACATATTGAGGCTCTCTTAGTGTGATCTCATCACTGCCTGCTTTTCCTTAATCCTTTTCGGTAGCAGGGGCACTAGACATTCATCGGTTAACCTTTTGCTGGCACTATATTATGTTTACAGCGATAAAGCAGTTAATTGACGCTAGTAAAAAAAGCGCTTTGATAGAATCTATCAAAGCGCTTTTTAGTATAAGTTAATTCAAGCTTTAAGCTAAGCTAAACAGTTTAAGGTAAATAGCTCTTACCCATTAAATAGGTGTCTACTTCACGTGCGCAACGTCTACCTTCATCAATTGCCCATACTATTAAACTTTGGCCACGACGACCATCACCAGCAGCAAATACGCCTTGCTTGCTAGTGGCAAACTTGTCGTAATCAGCAGCAATGTTTGAACGGTTATCTTGTTCTAGTCCAAATTGCTCAACTAATCCACCTTCAGGACCCATAAAGCCCATAGCGATAAGTACGATATCAGCAGGCAATACTTTTTCACTGCCGGCAACTTCTTGTGGGAACATTTGACCTTTGTCGTTTTTCTCCCAAGTAATATCAACGGTATGAACCGCTTTTACATTACCTTGTTCATCACCTTCAATTTTTTTGGTCATTACCAAGTATTGACGCGGATCTTGACCTTGAATAGCAATGGCTTCTTTTTGACCGTAATCAACCAGCAAGCGTTTTGGCCATTGTGGCCAAGGATTAGTTGCTTCTTCACGTTTTTCAGGTGGACGAGGCATAATTTCTAATTGAATGGCGCTAGCACATTGATGACGTAAAGAAGTACCAATACAGTCTGTACCTGTATCACCACCACCAATCACAACAACATTTTTACCTGCGGCATTAATGAAATTGCCATCTTTATGTTCACTATCAAGTAAACTTTTCGTGTTGGCTTTCAAAAAGTCCATAGCAAAATGAATACCATTGAGTTCACGGCCTTCAACAGGTAAATCACGAGGTACAGTGGCACCAATACATAGCACAACAGCATCAAAGTCTTTTTCAAGCTGCTCAACGCTAATGTCTTTACCTACTTCAGTGTTGGTTACAAAAACGATGCCTTCATCAGCTAGTAGATCAACACGACGTTGCACTAATTCTTTTTGCAATTTCATGTTTGGAATGCCATACATTAATAAACCACCGATACGATCAGCGCGTTCATAAACAGTCACCATATGACCTGCTTTATTTAGTTGCGCAGCTGCCGCAAGACCAGCAGGGCCTGAACCGATAACAGCAACGTTTTTACCTGTGCGTGCTGATGGTGGCTCTGCAACAACCCAGCCTTCTTTAAAGGCTTTATCTATAATTTCTTTTTCGTGCAGTTTGATAGTAACAGGATCTGAATTAATACCTAATACACATGCACCTTCACAAGGGGCAGGACAAACTCGACCAGTAAACTCAGGGAAGTTATTGGTTTTATGCAATAACTCTACAGCGTCTTTCCAGCGTCCACGGTAAACTAGATCATTCCACTCTGGAATGACGTTGTTTACTGGACAACCAGCAACAGCTGGAGCAAATTCAGATTTTGCTGATTGACAAAACGGTACACCACAATCCATACAACGAGAAGCTTGTTTCTCGACGTCTTTGAGTGGAATGTCTTCATATACTTCAAGCCAGTCAATTAAACGTTCGTCTGCTTTACGTTCAGTTGGCAAGGCACGACCTACGTTGATAAACCCTGTTGGATTTCCCATAATATATTCTCCTTGCAGCTTAAGCTTTTGCGCTAGCTATGTTGTTTAAATGGATATCGAAAGCTTTTACGGCAATGTCATATTCTGATTCAAAATTGCCGCTTGTGCGTACGTCATTCATGTAACCTTGCATTCGCTTGTAATCTACAGGCATTACTTTGACAAAATGTTTAACATTGTTGTTCCAGTTTTCTAATAATTCACTGGCAACATCTGAACCTGTTGCGTTAAAATGCTCGGTAATTAAGGCTTTTAATTCTGCGCTTTCTGCGTCAGTGTCAACGGTTTCTAAAGAGACCATTTCCATATTGCATTTAGGTGCGAAGTCTTTGTTTTTATCAAGAACATAAGCGACACCACCAGACATACCAGCGGCAAAGTTGCGCCCCGTACTTCCTAGAATAACTGCTTTACCGCCAGTCATGTATTCGCAACCGTGATCGCCTACACCTTCAACTACGGCTGTTGCACCAGAGTTACGCACACAGAAACGTTCACCAGCTACACCACGAATAAAGGCACTACCAGAAGTAGCACCAAAGAAAGCAACGTTACCAATTAGGATATTTTCACTTGCTGAGAATTTAGCTTGTTTGCTTGGATAAACAACTAAGTTAGCGCCAGATAAACCTTTACCAAAGTAATCGTTTGCATCACCTTCGAGCTCAAAACGTAAACCTTTGGCTGAGAAACAACCAAAGCTTTGGCCAGCTGAGCCGTTAAATTTCACTTTAATCGTGTTTTCAGGTAAGCCTTCTGCTTGGTACTTTTTAGATATTTCATTAGAAATCATTGCACCAACGGTTCTGTCAGTATTGATAACATCATATTCAAGCTCAACACTTTGCTGAGAATCAAGCGCTTCCTTCGCATCGTTAATCATCTTACGATCGATAATATTATGTATTAAGTGTTTTTGTTCTTTTGAGCGATAAAGTGTTTCACTTTCGTCACTTTCTGCTTTGTGTAGTAGTGGTGATAAGTCAATACCTTTGTATTTCCAATGATCTACATCGCTGCGTGGTTTCAAACATTGCGTTTGACCAACCATTTCATCAATACTCTTAAAGCCAAGTTCTGCCATAATCTCACGTAACCCTTCAGCCATCATAGTGAAGAAGTTAACTAAAATGTCAGCACGACCTGTAAACTTATCACGTAAACCTTTATCTTGTGTGGCAATGCCAACAGGACAAGTATTTAAATGACATTTGCGCATCATAATACAACCTTCAACTACTAGTGCTGTTGTTGCCATACCATATTCTTCTGCGCCTAGTAGCGTAGCAATAGCTAAATCGCGTGGCGTTTTTAGCTGGCCATCAGTTTGTACGGTGATACGGCTACGTAATTTGTTGCGTACTAAGGTTTGATGTGTTTCAGCTAGACCAAGTTCCCACGGTAAGCCTGTGTGTTTAATTGAACTTAATGGTGATGCACCTGTGCCACCATCGTGGCCTGCAATTAATACCACATCAGCGTAGGCTTTAGAGACACCCGAAGCGATTGTACCAACGCCTGCTTCTGATACTAATTTAACGTTAACACGTGCTTCACGGTTAGCATTTTTAAGATCAAAAATAAGTTGTGATAAATCTTCTATAGAATAAATATCATGGTGTGGTGGTGGTGAAATTAATCCTACACCTGGTGTTGAGCCACGAGTTTTACCAATCCACGCGTCTACTTTATCACCAGGAAGTTGACCACCTTCACCTGGTTTTGCACCTTGTGCCATTTTGATTTGTAATTCGTCTGCATTAGCTAAGTAATGACTGGTAACACCAAAACGGCCTGACGCAACTTGTTTAATGCGCGAGTTCATTGAATCGCCATTTTCTAATGGTGTAAAACGAATAGGATCTTCACCACCTTCGCCACTGTTACTCTTACCACCAATACGGTTCATAGCAATGGCTAATGTAGTATGAGCTTCCCACGATATTGAACCAAAAGACATAGCGCCTGATGCAAATCGTTTGAAAATATTTTCAATTGGCTCAACTTCACTAATGTCAATTGCAGGGCGATCGCTATTTAATTCAAGCAAACCACGCAAGGTAAATGCTTCTTTAGATTGCTCATCAACAGTTTTTGTATATTGTTTAAATTGATTTGTATCGTTACTTGCCGTTGAATGCTGTAATAAGCGAATAACTGTTGGGCTAAATAAATGACGTTCTCCATCATTTCTCCATGAATATTCACCACCTGTTGGTAATAAATTTTCAATAGCAATACGGTCTGCTTCTGGGAAGCCTTCACGATGACGTAATAATGCTTCTTGAGCGATTTGGTCTAAACTTAACCCTTCAATTCTACTTACCGTACCAGTGAAGTATTTATCTATAACATCTGAATTAATACCCAAAGCTTCAAAAATTTGCGCGCCTAAATATGACTGTAATGTTGAAATACCCATTTTAGAGAAGGTTTTCAATAAACCACTGCCAACAGCTTTTGTGTATTTATCTGTTATTTGATCATTTGTTAATTTAGTATCAAGTACACCTTCGTCGCGCAACGCGAACATACTTTCAAGTGCTAAATAAGGGTTTACTGCGGCAGCACCGTAACCGATAACCGTTGCAAAATGATGAGTTTCACGTACGTCAGCTGATTCTAAAATAATATCAGCGTAAGAACGTAATTTTTCACGAATCAAATAATGGTGAACAGCCGCTGTTGCTAATACAGAAGGGATAGCAACATGATCACTGTCTACTTCGCGATCACTTAATATTAAAATCGAATACCCATCTTCAACCGCATTTTTTGCGTATAAGCAAATACGGTCAAGGGCTTTTTCAAGTGAACCAGCACCGCCATTTGCCTTAAATGTAATGCTAATCGTTTTTGATTGCAGATGATCGTTATCAATGTGTTGTAATTTACGTAGATCTTCATTAGTTAGCACAGGTTGATCAATTTCAACTTTATGGCAGTGTGCTGCTGTTTCTTCTAATAAATTTAAAGATTTACCAATATAACCGCGTAGTGACATAACCAATTCTTCACGAATTGGATCAATAGGAGGATTTGTCACCTGTGCAAATAATTGCTTAAAGTAATGTGATAGTTGTTGTGGGCGATGTGATAACACAGCTAACGGCGTATCGGTACCCATGGCGCCCAATGGCTCTTTTGATGTACCAACCATACCAGCAAGTATTAAATTAAGATCTTCATTCGTATAACCAAATGCTTTTTGTATTTTGCGTAACTCTGTTAATGGTGGTTGCGCAATAGAAGCAGTTGGCACGGGTAACTGATTCAACTCTATTTTATTTTGTGCTATCCATTGTCCGTAAGGCTGTGCTGAGCTGACTTGTTTTTTAACTTCGTCATCACTAATAATACGACCTTGCTCTAAATCAGCAATAAAAATTTTGCCTGGTTGCAAGCGGCCTTTTTCAACGACAGTTGATTGATCAACACATAAGGTACCTGTTTCAGATCCCATAACTAAGGTGCCATCTTCAGTTAATAAATAACGAGAAGGGCGTAAGCCGTTGCGATCGAGTGTTGCGCCAATAACATTACCATCAGAAAAAGATAATGAAGCGGGGCCGTCCCACGGTTCCATAATACACGCATAGTACTCGTAAAAGGCACGTTTGGTGGCATCCATATCTGTTTGGGTTTGCCATGCTTCTGGCACCATCATCATCATAACTTGTGCTAATGAACGACCACTAAGCACTAACAACTCAATTGCCATATCAAGGTTGGCAGAATCAGAATTGTCGTTATTACAAATTGGGTTTAACATTTTTAATTCAGCATCGCTGAAATTCACAGACTTAAATAACGCTTCACGCGCATTCATCCAGTTAATATTGCCACGTACGGTGTTAATTTCACCGTTATGAGCAATATAACGAAATGGTTGTGCACGACGCCAAGCTGGGAATGTGTTTGTTGAGAAGCGAGAATGGAACATCGCCATACCTGAGATAGTACGTTCGTCTTGAAGGTCAAGATAATACTGACGAACTTGCTCAGTGGTAAATTGCCCTTTATATACTATTTTAGTTGATGACATAGAAGTAACGTAAAACTCGTCACGTTCTTTAGCAATAGTGGCATTAATTTTATGTGAGGTATATTTACGTAGTACAAATAATTTGCGCTCAAACTCTTGTGCATTTAATTCTGTTGGTTTGGCAATAAATACTTGTTCAATATTTGGCTCGCTTTCAAATGAAGCAGCACCTAGCATTGAGTTGTCGCCAGGCACATTACGGTAACCTATTAATGTTAAACCTAGTTCGATAATATTTTGGTTTAAAATGTCTCTACAGGCTTCACCTTGCGCTTTATCGCGTGGAAAGAAAATCATACCTACGCCGTAATCGCCAGCATTGGGTAGGTTAAGCCCTAAGGCTGCAGTTTCTTGGCTTAAAAAATCGTGTGGGATTTGAATAAGTATACCCGCGCCGTCACCACTTTTGACGTCAAAGCCAGTACCACCACGATGTTCCATGCAGCTCAACATAGTAAGTGCGTTTTCAATAATATCGTGAGATTTTTTACCTTTTAGATTGGCAACAAAGCCAATACCGCAACTATCATGTTCAAATTCGGCGCGGTAAAGGCCTTGTGATTTTTTGCTCATATTATTCATTGGTTATTCCTATTTCATCAACTATGTTATTAGCTATATTATTTGCTAATTTAAGCTGTCTATTTTTAATGCCAAACTGTACGCTGCTGATCCTTCAGAATATTATTATTTATAGCTTCTTGAGCATTAAACACCAGACTTCTACTGAGTCTTTATGAGGTGACATGCTATTAATGAAAATCATTATTTAAAGCGGTCGGCAAAATTACCCGTAAAAAGAGATTGAGTCAATGTTTTTGTGAATATATATGCATATTATTTGAATATATACAGCGAAAAATAATTATTAAAAATAATTTTATTTAGTACTTATTAGCGCTAAATGTTTCTTTATTATTGAAAAAACAGACACAAAAAAAGCCGCTACATTACTGCAGAGACTTTTAAAAAAGAGGCTAACAGCTCAATTACTTATTGGCAGATTTTTATGGTTGGTAGCCATCAACAACACCTTTGGTGGTTATACTAACCGCATCATGGGCATGTAAAGATTCAAGATGGTTTATTTTGAGCCAAAAATCATCATATTCTTGGGCTTGATTCATACAGTATTGTAAACGACGTGCTGCATCTTCACAAAACATCAGGTTTTGCCCGTTTAAACGGGCGAATTCTTGTTCATCTTCACGTTTTACTGCCGCTTGTACAGGCGTTTGTAAAGCACCTTCAATTAAATCAACTAAGTCGGTAATAGGAAAATTACTGATATTATTGTTAAGCTTAACTTTTACTTCAGCTATAGAGCGTTGAGAATGCGGTGTTGCAACAATTCCGTCGGTTGTGCCAAGCCATTCATGAATCGTGTCTAAATTAAGGCTTTCGTTGGTAAATTTTTGCTGAAATGCTTGTTGAATTAGCTGTCGAGCTAAAGCAGCAGAACATGGGCAAGTAGATGAATAACGCACATCAATAGCCATTTCTATCGCCAGTTTACCTTGATTTAAATGGCCAGTTAGCGTGATAGGGTATGCTTTCCACCCTTCTTTACCGCTGATTAAAGACTTTCTACGTAAGTGATACTCAAAGTTAAACGTTACTTTGGCTTGATCACTTAAATCATTATGGCTGCTAATAAAACCATCAAGTAAAGTCACTAAGCTTTGATAATTTAGTACGTTACTGGTTGATAGTTCATCTAGAAGTAAGTAAAGGCGTGACATATGAATGCCTTTTGCTTGGGCTTCTTTGAGGTTTACAAACGCATTTACATGCGCTGAAACCATACGCTCACTTTCACCTTTTGAGGCGACCATTATGGGCATTTCAATATTGCTCATACCAACCCAGTCCAGTGTTCCCTCGGTTTGTGCAGTGGTGTGGTTGGCAATATCAGGCATCATTGTCGTCATTATGACTCCGCTTTTAAGCTATAGGTACTTAACAAAGGCTGCGCGATGATAGCTAATTAACCGCGCAACAAGTAAATTCAAGGTCGCGTATTCTATCTTATTTTTTAACCTCATACTACTTCAAAATTCTGCTAGGTATTGTACAAATTAAAATGCATTAGAATTGATTATTTATATATATCTTAGGTTGCTTTGTTTAGTTTGGCGCTAAAGAAAAAAATTGTTAAACTGATTTGTGACAAATATATGAGGGGTGTTTATGAGCAACAATAACAGGTTGATACAATTGGATATCAATCTTCTCGATGGATATGCACAAAGTTTAGGTAGCCATATTGTTAAACAAATGTTCGCGTTGTATGAACAGCAAGTGGTTATTTATCTTAAAGATATTGAAGATTCATTGTGTTGTGATGATATACAGTTATGGCAAGAGTGTTGTCATAAAATGAAAGGTGCGGCAGGCAGTGTTGGCTTGAAGGCATTACATAGACGTTTGAAAAAAATGGAAAACACAAACGCAAGTAAAGATGATAAAGCACAGCAATTAGTCGATCTTAATGCGCATAATAAACAGGCGATGGCTGAGTTTACGCATTGGTTAGCAAGTTTATAACGCGTTGCTCACATTGATTAAGTTAATTAACCGCGTTAGGTTATACCCGTTTTATTAAGTTTGTGATCTTGTTGTGCGTAGGAAAAATAAATCAGGACAAGGCGCTTGATTGAGCAATAGCAGGCTATTGGGATTGAGAGCAACGCCGCCTTGGAGTATTTGAACCAGCACAAGTGGGTAATAATTTACTGAAATTGGTATTACTCTGATTGCCCAACAAAGCGATAACCTTCACCGTGTATTGTATTAATTAATTCTGGCGTACTAATATCTGATTCAAAATGTTTGCGTAGTCGCCTGATAGTGACATCAACGGTTCTATCGTTGCTACGTAAATCACGTCCGGTCATTTCTTTAATCAAGGCTTGTCTAGACACAATATTACCTTGATTTTTAATCAGTAAACGTAATGCGCGATATTCTCCACGAGGAATTGCAATAATGTTACCGCTAGGGCTTGTCATTTCTCGAGAGTTACCATTTAATGTCCATCCATTGAAATTAACGATTGCTTGTATCGATTCACTATCATTTTCTGCTTTGTTCTTTCCTATTCGGCTTAATATATTGCGAGCTCTGATGGTCAATTCTCTTGGATTAAAAGGTTTGGTCAAATAATCGTCAGCACCAATTTCAAGCCCTAAAATTTTATCAATATCGCTATCACGACCCGTAAGAAATATTAAGCCTAAATTTTTGTTTCTAGCGAGTTCCCTACCAAGTAATAGTCCATTTTTTCCAGGAAGATTAATATCCATTATAACAAGGTTTATCTCATGCTGGCCAAGCATTGCCGCCATTGTTTCCCCATCAGTCGCTTCAACGACTTTATAGCCTTCAGCTTCAAATAAGTTACGCAGGTTAAAACGGGTGACATCTTCATCTTCTACAATAAGGACTTGGTAATTATCCATGCTATTTCCGTAAGTTTTTGTTGTTTTTCTCTAGCAAAAAATAAATTATTTATTTAAATTATAGTGTTAATTCATGCTGGAAATTTATTTAACATCTCGTTAACCATGGTAACTAAGTCTGAATTAAATAACAATTACATTACTTCATATTAGTGGAATTTAATGGCGATAACTTACTACTGCGAAACAAGTGATGCAGGAAAGGTTATGTTAAATGTGGTGCCTAACGCTGCGCTACTTTCAAAGTCTATGTGCCCATTTAATGCTTGGGTTACTATATTATAAACTAGATGAAGCCCTAGGCCGCTGCCACCACTACCGCGCTTAGTTGTGGTAAAAGGAGCAAAAACTTTTGTTTTAATGCTTTCATTAATACCTATTCCATCGTCTTTGTAGCAAATATGCACTTGGTTACTTAAAAATATAACATTAATATCTATTGTGCCATTTGGTTTATTTTCAAAGCCATGAATAAGAGAGTTTAGAATTAGGTTCATCAATATTTGGTTAATAGGCCCTGGTTTACTTTCAATAATAAGATGCTCAGGGCAGTCAACAACAAGTTCAATATGTTGTTTAGTGAGTTTTCCTTTTAATGTTATTGATACTTCGTCAATTAATTCTTTAACATTAAATACACGTATGTCGATACTTGATTGGTCAACAGCTACTTTTTTAAAACTAGAAATTAATTTAGCAGCGCGTTCCAAGTTTCTATAAATTATTCCTATATTTTCCTCTCCTTGATTTAAGAACTTTTTCAATTGACTTGATTTTAAAGATTTATTTTCAAAAGCCTGTTTAATTTCAGTGAGGCGATCACTCATTAGTGATGAGGCAGTAACTCCTAGCCCAATAGGCGTGTTGACTTCGTGAGCAATACCAGCCACCATATCGCCTAGAGAAGCCATTTTTTCAGTTTCAACTAGTTGTCCTTGAAATTGATGAAGTTTTTCTAATGTTGATAGCAGTTCTTGGTTTGATTCTTTTAAAGCATCTGTTCTTGTTTGAACTTTTATTTCTAAATTTTGATTTTTTAAAAGTATTTGTTGGTATTTTTCATTTTCTTTGTTGAGATGTCTTGCCGTTTTATTGAATAAAAAATTAATGTTTTGGGCTAAAATATCAAATTCAATAAGTGGCAGTGTTTTAATTGTGTGATGATATTTTTTACTGTGAGATACTGTTTGTATTGACTCTATTAGTGTCGTGATTGGTTGATTAATTTTTTTGTTGATTATATGTGCTAAGAGTGCAAAGAGTGTTAACCCCAATAAAAGTAGCAGTACAGCATCAAATATTAATTCACGACTAAAAGCATCAATATACTTTGTACTTATTTGAATATACAGGTAGCCGTATATTGTTTGATTTTGTTCAATTTTAATGATTACTTCTAAATGATTTTTTTGGTATTTAAATGATGATAGCTCTGGTATTTGAGCTATTTTATCGGGTATAGATGGATAATAAATGTTTTTATTAAAACCAGTAAAGAAAGTTATTCTATCGTCTTTCAATTTTTTATAAATGTGAATGTAACTGATATCAGTTAGAGAAACTAATTTTTTCAGTTCGGCATTGAGTGCATCGTTATCATTTTTAAGTAAATAGTTAACGCTTACCTGCGCTAAAATATTTGCCCATGCAAGTGTGTTTCTCTCTAAACTCGATTTTTCTTGTGTTTCAGCGATGTAGATAGTACTAACCAAAATGAGCGTTAATACAAAAAAAGCCCCTCCCAGAATTGAGCTAAATAAAAACTTTTGATTAGACATTAATTTGATTTTTTTATTCATAATGCCACCATCGCTAAAAAATATAAATATATCAAGTTTGCTTCACTATATTTAGTTTAATTGACTGTAATAAATTGTAAAACCTTGTTTACTAGTAATATTTTTGGTTTTACCAATGTGTTGTTGCATGATAGATTGATACTGTAAAAAACTATTGGCTACTATGGTGATATTGCTTTGAGGTGCCATGTAGTGGCTAATACCTTTTAAAAACTCTTCTGTTGCTTGATAGCTGGTTTTTGTTCCTTGGTGAAAAGGAGGGTTGGAAACAATATGTTGATAGTGATCTTTAACCATGGATAAGCTATTAGAAGGAAAAATAGCCCCTGATAAATTATTTAGGGTAAGTGTTTCTTCCGCTGACCTTATTGCTAAAGCACTCACATCAAGTAAGGATAAGTGTGTGTTAGGGTGTTTTTTACCTATAAAGCAACTGATCACGCCAGCACCACAGCCAAAATCTAATACTTTTCCTTGCATTACTTCTGGTAAGTTGTTTAAAAGTAAAGCGGTTCCAACATCGAGTTTTTTCTGGCTGAAAACACCAGGAAGCGAAGCGACGGTTAAGGTTACATTGCTCACAGATAGTTGATATTTTTTAAACCAGTTATCAATATTGAATGCTTTATTTAGGCTGTCAGATTTAACAATGCCGGCAAAAACTAAACAGTGGCGAGCCGCATCAATCTTTTGGCAGTGTTGTAAAAAATTTTGTGCTAATTTAGGGCTTGATTGCACCCCCCCTTTTTTCTCGCCTACGAGTATTATTTTAGCGCCTTCAAGTAAGTAAGGAGCAATCATTGCGAAAGTGAAAGTTAATTCGTCTTTACTTTTTGGAAAGTTGATGATGACTAAGTCGTGTTTTAGGTCACTTTGATATTCACTGTTAAATTGTGAAGCAACGCGAGCACTGTACTTGTTATTAATTGCCATGTGGTCAATATAATTGGTGTTATAACAACTAATTGTTGCATTAGGGGTTTCATCTAAATAACGGTCGATGAAGCCATCTGCCGTTAAATTTATAAATAATGGGGTGTTAGCAGATAATAGCGCACCATTACGCAATAATACTTGGCTGATATTTGACGTTGGCATGAATGGGTATAATAGTGAATATGATAGAAGATAGTATTCTACTGAATAACCCGTTGAATTCAACTTTTAGAGACGTTCAATATTGACAAAAAAGTGCTTGAAGTGTTTTAATAGCCGCGTCCCTAATTATAACTTTGTGGTTTTTTTATTCCGCGAAGTTCTAAAGGGGCCAGAAGAGGAGCATTAACCAGGTAACTACTGTTGCAATATTTATTGCCCAGAGATCAAACTCTGATAACAGTAGTAAGGGGGATTAATGCCGAGATAATTATTTATTTGATGAAATAGTTATCGGTTGCTTGGGCTGAATCCCAACAACTGTCACTGATATTAGCTTACCCAGTGTAGGTTATAATTGAGTGGAGAGCTTCTGGCCTTTGCATAAAAGCCAGTAAACACCCTGTTTACAAAAATACCGTGGTATTTTTATTTGGTTCTTAGTGAATGCCGTTAAGTTCTCCGAACTAATATGTACTGTACGCAGTACAATCATTAATGAGTTCGAGAGCAATGAATAATACATCATCTATAAACATAAACTCCCAAAGTATTGGTAGTCAAAGTCATGCTATGCGCAGTATTGAGGACTTTCCATTATGGACAGCGTTAGTTACGCCTTTTCTTGAAAATAATCACATTGATTTTACTAGTTTAAAAAATATTGCAACTGCGCAAGCGCAAGCAGGTAATGCTTTATTGCTACTAGGCAGTACTGGGGAAGGGTTAGCATTAACCAATGCTGAGCAGTTAAGTATTGTGGAGTTTGTATGTGGCTTACAGCTAAATGTGCCCATAATGGTTGCTGTGGGAGGCTACAATTTACCAGAACAAGTCAATTGGATTCAGCAATGTAATGAGTTTAATATCGACTGTTTTTTACTGGGTACGCCTGTTTATGCGAAACCAGGTGCTGTTGGTCAAACGCAGTGGTTTGAGGCGTTATTAGACGCGGCAAAATACCCTTGTATGCTTTACAACGTACCTTCTCGCAGTGGTGTGGCAATCCCTGTAGAAACAGTTAAAAGCTTACAGAATCATCCTAATTGTTGGGCAATGAAAGAGGCGAGTGGCGATCTCACTCAGTTTTTGAATTATCGTGAGTCTTGTCCCAATATTGAATTATACAGTGGTGAAGATGCTATGTTACCGTATTTAGTACCAGCAGGTGTTAAAGGCTTGGTTTCTGTGTGTGCTAATGCTTGGCCACAAGCTACTCAAAGCTACGTACAGTTATGTTTAGCTGGTAAAACTGAAAATATGTTTCCCCTGTGGAATAACGCTGTAGCAGCGCTTTTTTGTGTTGCTAACCCCATTCCTGTGAAAGTGTTAATGCAGCAACAACACAATATTCAGACACCAGTCTTACGTGCACCACTTACCCACTTAGAATTATCTGATAGCAGTGAATTATTAGGTTTTGACGAACAAATTAATCAATGGTTAACGCAGGTTAGCCAATCTTCTTTTATAAATATACATGAAAACAGGAATATTGCATGAACTGGCAAGATGTTATAGCACAGTTAGAAACAGGCGCATTACGCGCAGCAAATCAAGACGAAAATGGCAATTGGCATGCTAATGTTGAAGTAAAGCAAGGTATTTTAGCTGCGTTTAAAGCAGGGAAAAATATTAGTTTTGAAGATAATTATTTAGGCTTTGTTGATAAAGACAATTTACCCGCTCGCCAATTTTCACCCGAAGATGGTGTGCGTTTAGTCCCTGGCGGATCTTCTGTTCGCGCAGGTGCTTATGTTGCCGAAGGCGTTATTATTATGCCACCAGCTTATATTAATGTTGGTGCTTATGTTGATAGTGGCACAATGGTAGACAGCCATGCTTTAATTGGCTCATGTGCACAAGTTGGTCGTAATGTGCATGTGTCTGCCGCAGTACAAATTGGTGGTGTATTAGAGCCTATTGGTGCTAGCCCTGTCATTATTGAAGATAATGCCTTTTTAAGTGCAGGTGTTGTAATAGTTGAAGGTATTGTGGTGAAAAAGGGCGCTGTTTTAGCCCCTGGCGTTACGTTATCTAAATCAGTTCCTGTGTATGATTGTGTTAATGAAGTGATGCGTGAAAAAGGCGCTGAAATTCCTGAGAATGCTATTGTAGTGCCAGGTACACGCCCTGTTAAAGGCGAATGGGCAAAAGCACAGGGCTTGAGTATGGCTTGTGCTTTAATTGTAAAATATCGAGACGAGCAAAGTGATGCCGCACTCGAGTTAGAGTCAATTTTGAGATAAGCATTATGACTAAACCCGTTTGGTTCGACTCCTCTATTGAAAGTGCATTACTAGCGCATCAGTCGCCAGAAGATGAGCAAGGTTATTTTGTTTATCAACTTGATGCCTTAAAACAACACCTTGCTAAATTACAGCAGCAAGATGTGATTAAGCTGTGGTTTGCTGTGAAAGCTAACCCCTTATCAAAAATAATTCAAACTCTTGATAGTGAAGGTTTTAATTTTGATGTGGCTAGTTCAGGTGAATTATCGCAAGTGTTAGCACAAGGAATTAATCCTAATCGAATACTTAATACTGGGCCAGCTAAATCCAAAAAACAACTGAGGGCATTCTTAAGGCAAGGGGTTGCTACGTTTGTTGTTGAAAGTTTAAACCAATTAACTTGGCTTAATGAAATTGTTCAGGATGAACATTTCGGGAAGCCAACGGTGTTATTGCGAGTACAGCTACAATGGCCTGACGGTGAAAAAAACCCTTTAGGGGGAAATAGTTTAACGCCTTTTGGTTTGTCAGTACAAGAATGGCAAAGCGTACAGGTGAGTGATTATTCCGCTCTAAATATTTGCGGTTTACATATTTTTCAATGGGGCAATATGCTCAGTAATGAAAAAATGTATTCTTTGTGGAGACAAATGGTGGCACCGCTAACCCAACTTGCCACTGATATTGGTATGGATCTGAAGGTTTTAGATTTGGGTGGTGGTTTAGGAATTGACTATCTTAGGGAAGGAAAAACCTTAACTTGGCAGCAAATTATTTGTGATTTAGCCGATATTAAATCTCAAGCTGGTGTTGATGAACTTTGGTTAGAATTAGGGCGCTTTGCGGTAGCAGAGTGTGGTTATTATGTTGTGCCTGTGGTTGATAGAAAAATAAATTATGGTCAAGAACAGCTCGTGTTGGCTGCGGGCATTAACCATATTATTCGCCCAGCAATTACAGAACAACCTTTTCCAGTGACTTTACTTCGTCAGTCAGACCAAGCTGAGCAATATTTTGATATTCATGGCCCACTATGTACTAGTATGGATAAGCTAGGTCATTTACCATTGCCTGCAGATGTTCAGATAGGTGATGAATTAGTTTTTGGTTACTGTGGTGCATATGGATTTACTGAAAGTATGCCATTCTTTTTATGCCATCAATTGGCGGCGGAATATGTTGTACAAAAAGGTGAATTAGTTGAAATTAGAGCGGCTAAGCCAGCTAGTAGTTATTTAGCGTAAATCTAGCGTAAATTTATTTTATGTAAAGTAGATTACCTTTTGTTTGAGAGATGAAAGATGAGAGAAAATATGAATAACTTCGAGGCTAATACCTTTAAAAAAAGCATTATGCATATGGGTGAAATGGCTAGTGGTGCTAAACTGACAGTACCCGTTTACTCTTTTGACATTGAACCAACAGGCCAAAATTTTTGTCTGAAAAGTAAAGTACCTAATGTGTATATTCAAGCTAATATGCATGGCGCAGAAGTACAAGGTAATGCCGTAATTTTTCAGTTACTCGAATTATTAAAAAATTGCAATATTCAAAGTAATATAACGCTAGTGCCTTATGCTAATCCCGTTGCTTGTAATCATAAAAATGGTGAATATACACTAGGTCGGTTTGACCCCATAACTGGCGTTAATTGGAACCGTATGTATCATTTTGATGAAACAGTGATAGCACCTTTTGCAGAGCAAAATATTGATGCTACAGACGATGAAATACAGGCCAATTTTCAACAATTATTACTAGCGCAAATTGAGCAAAAACTTGATCATAACATTTGGGGGCTAACGACAGGGCAGCGTATTGCTTATCAACTGCAACGTATGGCACACCAAGCTGATTTGGTACTTGATTTACACACGGGCCCTATTTCGAGCAAACACTTATATTGTCCTGAATATGCCAAGGCAAGTGCAAGCTATTTTGATATTCCTCACACATTATTAATTCCTAATGATTTTGGTGGTGCGATGGATGAGTCAACCTTTTGTCCGTGGTGGAGTTTACAAGAAGCGTATAAAAAACTAGGCAGAAATTTTGTTATGGGTGAAGGCATATTTGCGAAAGAAAGTTTTACCGTTGAGCTAGGATCTCAAGAGCAAATTGACTTAGCAGTAGCACACAAGGATGCTTTAAGTATTTTAAGTTATTTGCAATATAAAGGTGTTATTACACAAGAAGATGATAAATCTACTGCTTCACAAATCACTTCACAAAATAAACAACCTCATGGTTATTTTCCTCAAAAAATGACACGGTATGCTTGTTATTTAGATGACTACAAAGCTTTATATTCGCCAATGGGGGGGATGGTAGATTATTTAGCTGAATTTGGTAAACCCTTGCCAGCAGGCGAGCCTTTAGCGCGTATTTTACGTATGGATAATTACGGTGATGGCGATCCTTTACACAATGTTTATTTAGACCGTGATGTGATCCCCATTTTGCATTTTGCCTCAGCCAGTGTAAATCAAGGTACAGAGTTGTATAAGGTTTTTTGCAATTACTTTGAGCTATAATACTGATATTATTTGATAACTTACTTTTTATCCCGTTTTTTGTATAAGGTACGTTGATGATAAGCGTCTATTTATTTGACTGGGGAGATACCTTGATGGTTGATTTCCCTGATAGTACTGGCAAAATGTGCGAATGGGAAACTGTTCAGGCGGTTTCGGGTGCTAAAGAAGCTTTAGCTATATTATCTAAAACTGCACAAGTGTATATTGCTACAGGTGCAGTTGACTCAACTGAATTAGAAATACAACAAGCCTTTAAGCGCGTAGGTTTAAGTCAATTCATATCTGGATATTTTTGTAAGGCTAATACAGGCATATCAAAAGGCACACCTGAATTTCTTAATACTATTATTGGTAAATTAAACGTATTACCTGTTAATGTGGCTATGGTGGGAGATAGTTTTGAAAAAGATATTAAACCTGCCGTAGCTTTTGGTATTCAAGCTATTTGGTTTTCCAAAAATAATACAGAACCAGTTCCTGATAATGTTAAAGTAATAAAGCAGTTAAGTGAATTGTACTGTTCAAACTAAGCTAAATTAATTTACACTGTTTAAGACAAATGACCGTGTGTAAGTCATCATGCTTTTTTGCCGAATTACAGTTGCTTCAACTGGTTTGATTGCATTTTAGGGAGAAGAACTTTGAGCACTAAAGACGAAATTATAAATTTCATGAAAACAGATTTTCCACAAGCTAAATGTATAATTGAACACGTGGGAAATCAATCATCAGTTGTAAAACACCCCGTTGGCTTTGATGAATTACGGCCAGGTGGCACTGTTTCAGGACCTGTTTTAATGGCTGTGGCAGACTATGCGTTATATGTTGCTATTTTAGGTGAACTAGGTCTTGTTGTGCTTACGGTAACCACCAGTATGACAATTAACTTTATGCGAAAGCCGTCATCAGAAAAGGCTATTATTGGTGAATGCAAATTATTAAAGGTGGGTAGAACCCTAGTTGTTGGAGAAGTTTCATTATATTCAGAAGGTGACCCTAAACCTGTAGCGCATGTTGTTGGTACGTACTCTGTTCCGCAGTCTGTCTAATACTATACACGGTATAAAGTATGCATTGTTTTACGATCCAATTAATTTCTACACTCGTATATAAAAGGTGCTTAACTTGCAGCATTCATTACTACTAGATAAATATTTAGTGTCACTACAGGCGTTAAAAGGGGGAGAAAAAGCACCTGTACTTGATCTTGCCTGCGGTAATGGTCGAAATGGCTTATATTTAATTGAAAACAATATTAATGTCACTTTTGCAGATGTGAATAGCGAATCTCTTGAGCAAGTCAACCAATCGGTAAAAAAGTTAGCAACAGATAAACAAACACTAGCAAACATTTGGCACGTAGATTTTGAGCTAAGCAATGCAGTGTCATTAGACACCGTACCAACTATCATCACACCATTAAAAAATAAATTGTTTAGCGCAGTTATCGTTTTTCGCTATTTACACCGACCTTTATTTGAACAAATTAAAGCAGCAATAATGCCTGGTGGTATGATTATTTATGAAACATTTATCGAGCAACAAGCGCAATTCGGACGTCCTAAAAATACTAATTTTTTATTAAAAACAGGTGAATTAACTACTACTTTTTCTGGGTGGAAAATAGTGCATAGTTTTGAAGGAGTTGTTGATGTTCCTACACAAGAGCATACCAAACAAGCTATTGCACAAATAGTTGCTATAAAGCCAGATTAGTAGTTGGGTATTTTGTGTTTGTTTTTTGTACATCTTTTGTTTTTATTTAAATATCATCAAGCATTATGTTTGATATAGATCAATATTAGCTTCTTTTTATACTCATAACTCGTTAAAATGCCCCTTTATAATTTATAGGAGTGTAAATAGGCATGTCACACGAAGAAGACTTTAAAGATACTACCGGCGCAGGCCAGATTTTATTAATAATAGTAGCATTAATTGCTTGTCCTTTATTGCCAATGTTAATGGGTTGGTTCACTCTACTTAGCTAACACGCGACATCTTTATATAACGACACGCTCTGAGGTGGGTAGCAAGCTTTATAACTTACTTTCCTTTTAATTAATATTTGTCGTGAATTCAATAAAGAATATACTTTATCAAACGTTAAGACGTATTACTCAATAACTAGCTTGTATTAGGTTAACGTCTCTGTGGGTAATTTAGAAATTATTTTATTATTCAATATACTACGATAAATATGTTGTTATGATAGAACCATGCATTTTTTGATTGTTAAAAGAAAATAATTCAGTTAGAGTGTTTTGATTAAAAATTATATAAAAAACGAGTTATTCTAAAAGCTCGTTATATCTCTAGCTGAAAAATTGAATAATGAGCCTTAAAATAAGCTACTTAATATTATGCGTTTTAGGACTACTGTTACCTTTATCTCAGCTTGCTCCTTGGCTTATTAGCAATGGATTAAACATACCACTTTTGTTCCAAGAATTATTTTCTACACAAATTGGTGGTTTCTTTGGTTTGGATGTAATTGTTTCTGCGGTTGTTTTATTGGCATTTATCTTTATCGAGGGGCAGCGTCTAAATATAAAAAAATTATGGCTTCCTATCGTCGCAACGTTAACTGTTGGCGTTTCGTTTGGCTTTCCTCTTTTTTTGTATATGAGGCAAGTGAAAATTGAAAACGAAGTATAAGCCACTTAAAAGAAAAAATAACAGTTGGTTTTACTCTATGAGTACTCAAAACTAATTTGGCTAAATCAATGCCGAGTGCTTTAATTGATGTTTTATACTTTTCAATATCGAACATGAACTCCGTTTATGCGGAAATCCATATTCGATGATAATCATCTACCAAATAATAGGAGTTAATTATGTTTAGAGAAGTTCAAGGGAAGAGTGTGGTAATTGCATTGGGTACAACCGACTTCAGTAATGTAGTTAAAGGTGAAGTTGTAAATGTTTCAGATAGCTGGTTAAAAATACAAACTAAGAAAACAATAGAGTTTATTCGAGTTGACGCAATTATTAAAATATCAGTGCCTTAAAAAGTTATTATAATCAGTCAATTTGTTTTCTTCGTTATGTTGGTCAGTCGTTAAATATTTATGTGAAACAAATATGTTGAAGTGCTTTTAATGGGATCTCATTACTATTTTAGTGATATGCAAAAACGACTTTTTATCTTCTCAAAATATTATGCAAAGGTCGTTCTTAACAAGCTAGCTAAAACTCAGTTCAAACCTTTTTATGATTGCTTTAACTTGAACAAAAAGTAGTGAACTGAGTAGTGATATTGTTTAATAGTTATTTTATTACATTTGATACGATATGTTTAAATAGGCAGTACGACGCGGCCATGGGTGAGCAACATAAGTTAGCTCGTTTGTTATATTGTCAATACCAATGCTGGCTTTCAAATGCTCGTTAATGATATATTGGCTTTTTAAACCAAATAATAAATAGCTGTCTGCTGCGCCATAAACATTATCAATAGTATCGTCATTTTGCAAACGTGAATAAACATCACTTGCGTATTGCGCGTTCAAACTAATATTCCAATCTTCAGTAAGGGCATAGGTTGAGAGTATATTTGCTCGCCATTTAGGCATGCGAGGATAAACATTACCTTCCCATTCTGGGTTAGCTTGGTTTTTGGTAATACGAGCATGGGTGTATGTTATATTGAATCGTAAATCGAAGCCGTCAATTAACACATCAGTTTGATTTAAAATAAACTCAGCCCCTTTGGTTTCTGTTTTATCTAGAGGAACAAAGGTACTTAAACTTGTACCGTCATTTATACCACCAACAATCGTTGTACTTTGTGATTCAATGGCATCTTTGATTTGGTCATAAAATAAGTTGATACGTACATAACCAGCAGTTAATTCACGGTTAAACATTAAATTTTGATGAAAGCCATCTTCGGGCGCTAAATTAGGATTAGACTCGTTAATACTGTTATAGGCTTGATATTGGCGAAATAATTCTTCAACAATTGGAAAACGATAGGCTTTAGCAACGGAGTAGCGAATTAACCACTTGTCACTTGGATAGTATCCTAAGGTGAATTTAGGTGATGTTTTGTCGTATTCAACACTGGGCGCTTGCACTAAGTCAAGCGAATTCGTTTCTGGATTTATGTTACTATAATAACCGTCGCTGCTTTCAAACTGTTCATAGCGTAAACCAAAGGTCATATCCCAATGGGCATTATCACTCCAGTTTAACTGTGCAAATGCAGCATTAAGCTCGGTTTTACCACCAAAGCTACTACTATAATCTTGCTTAGCGCCATGCAAGTAATCGTCAGTATTAAAAACATCAAGATTTAACTCATAATTTTCGTGACGTACTCCAGTAATTAGATTTAATCTTGGTATCACAATATCTGACACTGTCATTGCTAAGTCGCCAGTTGTCCAACCTGAGTTATCATAATCTGTGATTTTACCATTCCCTGTAAAAGCTGGGTCGTTAGGATTAAGTGCAGATGAACGTGTTTCGTCTTTAAGAATATCAAATTGGTTTATATTTGCTTCAAGGGCTATTTTTTCTGTAATGTCTGCTTTTAAACGTAAACCTACGGATAAGCTTTCTCGTAATAAACGGCTTTCATTTAACCCAGCAGAGTTAAATGAAAAGGTAGTGCCATTGATAACGGCGTTCTTTGCACTCCATAACTTATTACCGTTTGTATCACGAAGATGGGTATCTCCAGTATTCTCACTACTGCGATCTTCGTAGGCCACGTTTAATAATGCTTGCCAGTTATTCGCATCGTAACCTAGTTTTATTTTATAATTATCGGTTTGGCTGTTAACCACTCCCGTATCACCATACCAATAAACATCACGGTTGCGTGCATCAGGCCCAGCAGAACCGCCTGTTGCGGTGTCTGAATTGCTTGAGGGGTTTGCGCTGGCACTTTTGTAAGTTTGTGGTTGTGCGTCGTTATCTAAATGGTTAAACGACAGGTAATAACTTAAGTTATCAATTTTATCGCCAAACGAAACAAAGCCTTTATAGCCACTAACGTCTTTATCAAAATCATAAGCTTGTGCTTGTTGCACAAAGGTACTTATGTCTGCATTAAATTCACGCTCTTGTGGGATAGCTGTTTCAATATTGATAACGCCGCCCATTGCATTTCCGCCATATTGAGCAGAAAAAGGACCATATAGCACACTTACTTGTGCTATTTCACTTGCTGAAACCATTGTCCAACGTGGCGCGCCAGACCAGCGTGTTTGTAAGTTATAATGCAGAGGAACACCATCAGCAAATACCATAGAACGTGCGGTTTGAAACATGTTAGCGCTGCGTATACCTATAGTACCGTTTGCATCACCTATAAAACGACGTCTGATCACTAAACTAGGTTCATATTTAACTAAATCTTCGGTAGTTACCGCATTAATTGCCTGCATATCTGACGGTAACAGCAAACTTTCAGGGCTGGTATAACCTGGTTCGTCAGCTTTAAGGCTTTTGCCCCAAATGCGTAAAACCTCAGTGTCTTTTGTCTTGGTTGTATTAGTGCTGTTAATTTTAGCGGTTTCATTGATAACCTCGCTAGAGGCTTGAGTGTTACTATTGTTAGTAGCCGCTATTGTAGGTAGAGCTAAACCGCAAACTAATAAGCTAGTTGTTAGGGAATATTGATTAAGTCTTTGCATTTTAACGATGGTTTTATTGTTATTAAAAGTGGCGCAACTTTAGCAGGATAAAAATGTAGCAGAAGTGACAAATTGTCGCATTTGTCGGTTAAATATAGGAGGAGTCCTCATAAACTAATGATTGTTTGATCAAAAACAAATATTACATATTTTGCTAATAATAATTACTTTAATCTAATGCCATTTTTTTCTATGTTCAGTTTACCTTTCTTGAATAAATTACCCACGGTCGCTTTAAAGGTTTTTTTACTAACCCCTAAAGTTCTTTGAATAAGCTCTGGTGAGCTTTTGTCGTGTAGTGGTAAAAAGCCATTATTTTTTTGTAAAGCATCCAATAGTTTATCGGCAAAGTCATTAACTTTATTTTTACTGCCACGGGTTAAAATAAGGTCCAAGCGTCCGTCTTCTCTTACTTGTTTAATATAACCATCAATTTTTTTGCCAATGCGTAACGGTTGAAAAATTTCATTGTCGTATAATAAGCCCCAGTGCAAATCGTTGACTATGGCTTTAAAACCTAAGTCAGTTTTACCACCAATAATTAATTTCACTTTATCACCTTGTTGGTATTCGGCTGGCCAAATATCAATAAATTTATCTAGCTTACTAGACGCGGCAACACGGTTGGTTATTTGATCAAGAAAAATGCGCACTAAATAATACTTACCAACTTCCATTTCAGAGTGTTGTTGGTTGTACGGTACCAATAAATCTTTAGGTAAGCCCCAGTCTAAAAAGGCTCCCATTTTATTTACTTGTACTACTTTCAAGGAAACAAACTCGCCTACTTGCCCCAATGCTTTTTCTGTTGTTGCAACAAGTCTGTCGGCTGAATCAGTATAAAGAAAAACGTCAATGCTTGCGCCAACATTACAATCAACAGGAACATAGCGTTTTGGTAACAAGATTTCACCTAAATCATCACCATCAAGATAAACACCATTATCTGTTACTGCAACAACATTGAGCGTGTTATTTTTTCCAATTTGTGCGCGGGAAAGGTTAGCTGATTGTTCGCTTGAGTTTTTCATTGATGATGCCATTTTATGGAGAATTAATTCGGGTGCTAGTTTACCCGATTCTAATACGCTTCACTAATTATTTAGCAAATTGTTCAGCAGCAATTTTAGTGGCTATATATTCACTGTGTCTTAAATGCAATAAGTCAGCAATTTTACGAATAATATGTTCTTCAATACTGGCTAACTCACCATCAGCGTAGGCCACTTGCCATAATAACGTGACAATGTTAATCCTGTCGTCTAAGGTGTAGTGTTGGTTCAACTTTGACGTAAATTGATAAAAATCGTTAGCATTTTCGCTTAATTGAAAAGCTTGCTCTAAAGTGGTCGTTACTTCTTGCTCAGTTAAGTTAAATTGCTTTGTTAAAATAGCACTGAGTTTATCTTGTTCATTTTCGGTAAAAACATGATCAGCACGCATCACTTCACACAGTAAAACAGCACAAGCGATTTCAATGGAAATTGTGTTTTCAGTTTGTATATTTTCAATATGGAGCAAGTTATTTAAAAAATCGGTAATTCTATTGAGCATTGTCGTTCCTAGTGAGTGTTATAAAAAGCGTATTAATGGCCTTTAAATTAGAGAGTGGTTAATTTGCCAAGAATTATTTATAAAAAGTTCAATAAATGGTGTATTTAACTAACTAGTTATTTAGATGTTCAGTTTATGATACTTATTCATAAAAATCTCATTTAAAATAAAGCTGTGTAACTCATTGATATTAATTTGTATTTTAATATTTTTGTGCTTATTTATAACATTTTTACAAATCGGCGCACTTTTTGTAATAGTCAGTTACAACTTTATATTATTTCGTGGCGATATATTCGCTATGATTTATTCATACCATCAGATAATTTTTATCAATTGTCTGCTTAATAATAAATATAGATTTTAGAAGGGATAAAACAGTGGCCCGTAAAAAACAAATAATTATACCTATCGCCATTTTAGCAATTGGAGCAATCGCATTTGTAGGCTTTTCTAGTATGAAAAAACCGCCAGAAGAAAAAGATGCTGTAGATAAAACACCTATTGTTGCCGTTGAAGATATTTCTGTTGCGCCAATGACACTTGAAGTCAGTTCTTACGGGGTGATTAAACCAAAATATGAAACCACTATTGTTGCACAAGTTAGCGGTGAAATTGTCGAGCTAAGTGATGCTTTTGTGCGAGGAGGCTTGATAAAAAAAGATCAACTGTTAGCGCGCATTGACCCCAATGACTACCACGCAGCATTAATTGATGCTCAAGCGGATATGGCTTCAGCAAGAGCAGCTTTAGAGAAAGAAGTTGCTCAAGGTAAGGTTGCCGAAAGGGAATGGAAACAAATAACCGATACTTCGCCAACAGAATTAAGTTTACGCAAACCCCAGCTTGCTCAAGAATTGGCTAGAGTAAAGTCTGCCCAAGCAGCTATTTTACGTGCAGAGCGTAACTTACAACGTACTGAAATAAGAGCCCCATACGATGCCATGATTAATAGCCGAGAAATAGGTCTTGGTTCGTTTGTGGGGGTGGGGAGTGAAATTGGTATGTTACTTGGTACTGATATTGCTGAAGTACGATTACCTGTTGCAGATAATCAATTACAATTTTTAGTGGCTCAAGGCGAGCAAGCAAAAGTTAAGTTAATAGGGACATATTCAGGTCAGGAAATTCAATGGCAGGCAGAAATAGCAAGAAGTGAAGGCGTTATTGATAGTAATAGCCGAATGAGTTATTTAGTAGCAGAAATTCATGACCCATATCTTTTACAACAAAATACTCGTGAAAATGAATTACCACTACGGTTTGGTTCTTATGTTCAAGCTAAAATACTCGGGATTGAAGTAGATAACGCTACTGTTGTTCCTCGTTATTTAGTAGTAAATAATAGTGTTGCTATTTTAAACAATGAGTCAAAGTTACATTACGCTAAAATCCATATTCTGCGCGAACAGGGAGGTAATGTTATTGTTTCTGATGGTTTAATTGATGGGGATAAACTCATTGTTTCTGCGTTAGATTATCCTGTTGCAGGGATGAAGTTAACATTGGCTAGTGATCAATTAGATGAAGACGACCTTGAAGAGAAAAGCGTACATGAAGAGGTAGATACTCAAGTTGTTAGCATTAAGAATAAGGGTGAGTAAATATGAGTTCGCTTTCTGAAAAGAGTAAAGATAAAGCCGTTAATCTCAAAAAAGTGGATGAAACCATTGATACCAATGTAGGCATTATTGCTTGGTTTGCCCGTAATACCATTGCGGCTAATTTATTGATGGTATTTATTTTGCTAGGTGGTTTTCTCACTATGCAAACTATTGACAAGCAAATGTTCCCACAAGTGAAAATTAATTGGATTTCGTATGCGGCTCCATACCCTGGAGCGGCACCTCAAGAGGTTGAGGAAGGTATTACCATCAAGATTGAAGAAGCATTGAAAACAGTGCAAGGTCTTAAGCGTGTGATTACTTACTCAAATAGAAATTACTCAAATGGTTGGTTTGAAGTAGAGCTTGATTATGATCCTCAAGTAGTATTAGAAGAAGTTAAATCGGCCATTGATTCAATTTCAAGCTTTCCTGATGGGATGGAACGGATCAAGGTAGAACGCGAAAAATTTCGTCAAGAAGTTATGTATATCAGTTTGTATGGTGACTTAACCAACAGTGAGTTAAAAGAGTTAGGTCGTAAAATTCATCATGAAATTCAACAATTACCTAAAATTAATATCTCAGAATTTTACAGTGGTTTAGGTTATGAAATTTCTGTTGAAGTGAGTAAAGATAAACTCAGGGAATATGGATTAAGCTTTAGAGATGTCGCTAATGCAGTGCGTAATTCTTCACGTAATATGTCAGCAGGACAAATTCGAGCTGAAAATGGCTATATCAACCTTCGAGTTGAAAACCAAGCGTACCGGGGTCATGAATTTGAACAAATTCCTCTTATTACATTGGCTGATGGTAGTAAAATATTACTAGGCGATGTCGCAACTATTATTGATGGATTTGAGGAAGGGTTGCAATACTCTAAATTTAATGGAAAAAATTCTGTAACTCTTTTTATTGGTGCTGCTGATAATCAAAGCATTACTGATGTTGCTGATGTTATAAATGCTTATGTTGAAGAAAAATCTGAACTATTACCTCATGGTGTTAAGTTAGAAACATGGGTAGATATGACCTACTACCTAAAAGGTCGCTTAAACATGATGTTAGACAACATGCAAAGTGGTGCTGTACTGGTATTTTTAATGCTAGCGTTGTTTTTACGTGTTCGTTTGGCATTTTGGGTAATGATGGGCTTGCCTGTTTGCTTCTTGGGTACTTTGTTAGTTATGCCAATGGAGTTTATCAACGTTACCATCAATATTATTAGCTTGTTTGCTTTTATTTTGGTGCTGGGTATTGTGGTTGATGATGCTATTGTGATGGGGGAAAGTGCTCACGATGAAATAGAAGAGCACGGACACTCTACTGAGAATGTTATTCGTGGTGTAAAGCGTGTTGCCATGCCTGCAACGTTTGGTGTGTTAACGACAATTGCGGTTTTTGTGCCTTTTCTTTTTGGAGAAGGGCCGTCATCTGCTTTTGGTAAGGCTATTGGTGCCGTGGTAGTACTTTGTCTTATCTTCTCATTAATTGAATCTAAACTTATTTTACCTGCACATTTAGTTAAAATGAAAGTTAAACAATTCAACCCTAAAAACCCATTGGATAGAATTCGTCGTTGGGTAGACATTAAGCTAAAAGGCTTTATTGATAATACATACAGACCAGCATTATCAGTGTGTATTGAATACCGTTATGGCGTATTAATGTTTTTTATAAGCTTAATGCTTTTAAGTGCCGGCCTATATAGTGGTGGTTTTGTTCGGTTTATCGGGCAACCTAAAATCCCTCACGATTTTCCTCGTGTTACTATTGACATGAACGTTGATGCCTCTGAAAAAGCGACCTTAAAAACCTTGTTAAATATTGAACGTATTTTATACAAGGTAGACAAGGAAGTAGAAGCGCAATATGGTCGTTCTATGATTGCGGATATGCAAGTTGATTTACGTAGCCGTACCAGTGGTAACGTGATGGTTAAATTAGTGATACCGAAAGAAAGACCAATTAATACATTTGAATTGGCTGATTTATGGCGTAAAGCGATCCCCAGTTATCCAGGTGTTAAAACATTAACAATAAGTGATAATTTATTTGGCGGTGGCCGTGATGACGGCGATGTTGCCTTTAAATTAGAGAGTACTGATGATGCTCAGTTATTAGCGGCTGCAAAACAACTTAAAGCTAAACTAAACTCGCTGAAAGGGGTAGGTGATGTTAATGATTCACGTCAAACTAGCGCGAAAGAAGTACAGCTTGAATTAAAGCCTTTGGCTTACAGCATGGGTTTAACATTAGCAGAAGTCGCATCGCAAGTAAGTTATAGTTTTTATGGTTTAGAAGCACAACGTATATTACGAGACAGTGAAGAAATTAAGGTGATGGTACGTTATCCGCTTGAACAGCGCAGTAGTGTAGGGCATGTTGATGATGTGATGATACAAGCCCCGAATGGGGCAGAACTTCCGTTGTCTGAACTGGCCGATATTTCATTAACTGATGGTGTTACGCGTATTCGTCGTGAAAATGGCAATCGTACGATTAATGTGTGGGCAAGTGTTGATGCAGAGCAAGTAGAACCCTTTGAAGTTGCAAAAGATATTAGAGACAACTTTATTCCAAACCTACTAAAACAATACCCGCATGTTCAGAGTGAAGTGTCTGGTAGTATTCAAGAAGAAATGGACAGTGCTGATAATCAACTTAGAGATTTTGTAATTTCTTTAATGGTCATTTTTTCTTTACTTGCTATTCCATTGCGGTCGTATTCACAAGCGGTAATGATTATGATCGTTATTCCTTTTGGGGTTATTGGTGCTGTATTTGGTCACTTTATTTTAGGAATGGATTTAAGCGCATTATCCGTTATGGGAATTTTGGCAGCATCAGGGGTTGTTGTAAATGATTCGTTGGTGATGGTGGACTATGTTAATAATGCGAGAAAACGAGGAGAACGTTTAAAAGATGCTGTTATGCATGCGGGAACAAAACGTTTTAGAGCGATCATGCTAACCTCGGCAACAACTTTTATCGGCTTAGTTCCTATCATCTTTTTTGAAACGAGTGCACAAGCTCAAATTGTTATTCCTATGGCTGTGTCATTATCGTTTGGTGTACTTTTTGCCACTATTGTAACGTTAATCTTTATACCGAGCTTATACGTTATTATTGAGGATTTACGAGTGTTATTCAGTCGTAAAAAGAAAAAATTGCCAACAGTTGACGAAATAACAAAACCGCAAGAATTACCTTTAAACTAGTAACACTATTCTTTGCCTATTAGTAAAAAACCACTGCATTATCAGTGGTTTTTTTATTACATTACCGTTAAGCTTAATGCAGTGATATTTACCGATGAGAATAATATGAAGCAATTGAATAAGTTAACGGTTTACAGTGTATTAATACTCATGATGCAAATGGTTATGCCTCATATCGTTTTCGCGCAAGCTGTAGATGATGAAAAGAATTATTTTTTCAAGCAAAGTGGTAAAGCTTCAACACTAACTGCAAATATTGATGATTTACGTACTTTACTGCTTAGTGATGTTGAATCTATGGTTGTAGCGTTACCTTTACCTAATGGAGACGTTACTTATTTCACATTAACGCCTGTGAAAATCATGGCTGATGGGCTTGCCAAAAAGTATCCTAACACGAGAACATTTTCAGGTACTGCCCTTGATAACCCAAGTGATACGGGGCGTTTTGATATTACGTCAAATGGTTTTCATGGTATGTTTTATTATGGTGGAGAGCGTATATTTATAGAGCCTGAAAATGTATTTGTAAAAGAACAAGCTGTACTGAAGTCATCGAAAGATAAAAGGATTTTTAACCATCGTAAAAATGAATATAAAAGTTACGCTGGTGTTGATAATCGTTTGGTAACCCAATTAGCGCACAAATTTCATCCCCCCAAAAAAATAGAATCTGGCACCGCTGTATTGCAAAATTCACAAATCAATAAAGCAAATAAAACGAGCAAGTCTATAGAATCTCAAAGTACAATCAAAACCTACCGTATTGCGATAGCTGCAGCAGCAGAATACACCCAATTTAATGGTGGTACAGTTAATACGGCCATGGCTGAAATAGTGACTTTGGTTAATCGTTTGAATGAGGTATATCAGCATGACTTGGCGATAAAGCTAGAGTTAGTAGAAAACAGTGATTTATTAATTTTTACCAATAGCGATACAGACCCATTTAATAATGATAGTGATGATGGTGAACTTAATACAGCGGTTATTGATGGCATTATTGGGAGTGAAAGCTATGATATTGGTCATGTGGTTAATACCGATGGTGGCGGTTTAGCTGTGCTTGGTGGGGTTTGTGATTCAATTTATAAAGGTGATGGCGTAACGGGCGACCCTTATCCAATTAATGATTCATTTTACATTGATTATGTTGCTCATGAGATAGGACACCAGTTTGGTGCTAATCATACGTTTAATGGCTCTGCAGGCGCTTGTGAAGGTAACCGTGTAAGCCATTCGGCTTATGAAGTAGGTAGTGGCTCCACAATTATGTCTTATGCAGGTATTTGTGATGATCAAAATATACAGCCACATTCGGATGCTTTTTTTCATGCAAGATCTATAGAGCAAATAAGTGACAACATACAAAATGGGCGTGGCAGTGAGTGTGGTGCTGTGACAGGTGAATTAAATAACACCCCTGTTGTTGACGCTGGATTAGATTATACCATTCCCGCGCAAACGCCTTTTAAGTTATCTGGCAGCGCGCAGGACAGTGATAGTGATAGCTTGAGTTATAGTTGGCAACAATTTGATTTAGGTAACGCAAGTTCATCACGGCTTGAACAAATTGATGATGGCACACGACCTTTGTTTCGTGCTTTTTTACCGAGTGAAAATGTGAGTCGTTATTTTCCCCAATTGACCGATGTGCTGAATAGCACAAGCACTAGTGGTGAATCATTACCGACGACAAACAGAGAATTAAATTTTCGTTTGATGGTATTTGATGACGAAGGTGGGGTTAGTTTCGATGAAACTAAGTTGACGGTTATCGATACAGGAGAAGCTTTTACACTTAATACTCCATTACTGGGTGACACATGGACAAACAATAATAACCCAATCAGCTGGCAAGTAGCAGGCACAAATATTGCGCCTATTAATTGCTCATCAGTTGATATTTTACTTTCTAAAGATAACGGTGAAAATTTTGATGTGACACTAGTAAGTGGTGTAGATAATAACGGCAGTACCAATATTGATATAGGTTCATTTTGCCGAGATGAAATCAATACAGCAAATGCAAGAGTAAAACTCGTGTGTAGTGATAATATTTTTTACTCAATAAACGAAGGTGTTTTTGTTATAGACAAAGCATTGGCATCTAGCGATGTTGCTATTATTACTCAGCAATCATTTTCGCTTGTTCAAGGGGGCAGTGTTGTATTAAACACTTCACACTTTACTTATGCATGCGAAACCGCTGACTCAATTACTATTCAAGCAGGTGATAATTATACTGTTTTAGATGAAACTATTACCCCCAACAGTGACTTTGTTGGTGAGTTAAGTGTTCCTGTTATTGCTAACAAAGGTTCCGTGGCTAGTGAGATTTTTGATGTAACTATCAACGTAGAAGCCAAGCCTGAACCTGAACCCGAGCCTGAACCAACAGAACCAACAAGTGGTGAATCTTCAGGGGGCAGTGCGTTTTGGTTATTATTCTTTATTTCTGTTCTGCCTTGGCGTTATTGGTGTAGAGAGCAGTGATTATTAGCGTGAATTAAACATTAACGCGATATAGTCAAGCCATTTTTTGTCAGCAAGGAATTATTTATCTATGAAATCTATTATTTTAATATCATCAGTTCTGCTTAATACTGCGTGTTCTTCTATAGCAAATTCAACCGATGAGGTGATTAATGAAAAGGAAACAAAACCTTCCATGATAGAAACAGCCGATTCCGATGATTTGAATCAAGCATTAATGTTAGCTATTGAAAGTAAAGATTATAGGTTATTGGTTACGTCAGGAAGAAGTATGAATATTCCAGGCGTAAAATCTAGCGATTATAAAACGGTCATTGCACTTTGTGGAAAAAAATATTCATCAACGACTGGTGATGTTATTACGTCTGAAGAGCAACGTATGGCGCGTAAAAAAGAAGTCAATTTTATGCGCCAATACAA
>Ga0193953_1000226_pt1 | contig 31742 bp, 23 predicted proteins | sample BB_4_MG_FD_140325 | JGI IMG/M metagenome (GOLD analysis project Ga0193953, IMG submission 140325) | Microbial mat bacterial communities from the Broadkill River, Lewes, Delaware, United States - BB_4_MG | ecosystem: Environmental > Aquatic > Freshwater > River > Microbial mats | place: USA...
ACTGGTTTTGAAGAGCACAACATGCGGGCGCTCTACACCATGGTACGTCGTCGCATCCACCACCGCAGTCTCATTGTGCTTTACACCAATTTTGAAAGCATTAGCTCCGCGCATCATCAGATTGCACTTTTACAAAAATTAGCGCATGATCATCTGGTAATGGTGGTATTTTTCGAAAATACCGAATTACATAAACTAACCAAGGATCGCGCTACGGACATTGAGGGTATATATGTAAAAACCATCGCCGAAAAGTTTGCTTACGATAAAAAACTAATCGTTCGGGAACTGGAGCGCTATGGCATCTACTCGGTTTTAACAGAACCAGGCAAGCTAACGGTCGAAACCATCAATAAATACCTGGAATTAAAATCCAGAGGATTGATCTAGGATTACTGCAGCAATTTCCATACACGTAACATACATAAGCTTGTGATCCATTACTTGTAATCGAAGTAAATAAAGCTCTCTTAAATATGAACTAGATAAATATTGGTACTTAAAAGCAACAGCAATAAAAAATAAAACACATCACATTTATCAATATTTTCATCCCGCCCAAAAACCACAGACACAACTAATAATCGCGAATTTATAAAGTTACTACTGTTTTTATTGAAAAATTTCGCTAATTCGCATGCGTGTCGAAGCGAATCTATTTGTCATACTTAAAGAAAGATTAACAATACACTAATTCCAGCATAATTTAGAACGGTGTTTGTTGATTTAGATTTGCTACAGGATTTACTAATGATTAAAACTGTGGGGTATGCAACAACCAGGAACAACTTTCAAACAACTTCCGGAAAGCGTAATGGTAAATGACCTTCTGGATCAGGGACTCATGGCCTTAATGTCGCGCCAGCAATTAAGTGCTGAAACTTTTTATTTAACTGGTTATGAAACCATGACCTTTAATCGCAATCTGGATTTTGCTCTGGAAACGGTACTCAGCTCTGTCGTCCCCTTTGAAAAAGAATTACTGATTATCAGTAATGACAACACTAATTTAAAAATCATTAACCTGTGCGACAAACACATGGTGAATTACACCATTTTTTCTATGCCATCAACTCCTGAAGAATGGGATGATCTGGAAAAAGTATTCACCAATTACCGTCAGTTTTCTCATGTATTAGTTTCAGGAGATATTTCATCAGACAGCCAACTATCTCACTTACTCCAATTAGGTTCCTACCTCGAAAACTCGCGCATCGGCTTAATTCTACATTGTAATAAACAACCCATGATATTATCAGATGTCAGGGCCATCGGCGTCGATTATATGATATGTAATGGACTGGGGTGCGCTATCAGCTCAGTGGTGTTGGCCAAACGCAGCCGTCTGGTGCAAACAGAAGGTACTTCACGCAATTCACTATTCAATTTATATGGATACTGGCAAAGAACATTGCATCGACGTAAATCAGGTATCGAACCCATGACTGTTTAATCACTTTTTAGCCCGTTCGATTTCAAATACCCCTATTGATAAGATTAACGCAGGAAATTGATTTTCTTGCGTTAATAATTTTTTAACACCCTTCCATCCTTTGCATTAACTTCTGATCCTGTTAACGTATAGTTCTTCTTATCCTTTTAAAATTGCCCTAGTAATTAATGGCAATGCAAATGAAGAAGAAAGACATCCAATTACCAGGTGAGAGAAGAGTTGATGCAGTAGTCGTTTCTGATATCCATTTAGGAACATACGGCTGCCAAGCCAAACAACTCGTTGCCTACCTCAAATCAATTTCACCGGAGGTATTAATCCTCAATGGTGATATCATCGACATTTGGCAATTCAGTAAATCCTACTTCCCCAAAAGTCACCTTAAGGTGATCCGGCACATCCTGAAAATGATGGAGTCCGGCACCAAAGTATATTATTTAGCAGGTAATCACGATGAAGTACTACGTCGTTTTGTGGGCCTGTCACTGGGTAATTTATTCCTGGAAAACAAAATAGTACTGGAGTTGGATGGTAAAAAATCCTGGATATTCCATGGCGATGTATTTGATGTAGTGATGCACCATTCCAAGTGGTTAGCCAAATTAGGTGCGGTTGGATATGGTCTCCTCACTCAAATCAATCGTTTGGTAAATGCCTTGTTGATTATCCTGGGACAACAAAAAATATCCTTGTCCCGCGATGTCAAAACAGCCGTAAAAAGTAAAAAGACCATTACCACTCGTTTCGAAAAGACAGTCTCTCAATTAGCCATTAAAAAAGGTTATGAATATGCCATTTGCGGTCATATTCACCGACCCGAAAAGAAAACACTACGTACGAACGAGGGCACTGTCACGTACTTAAACAGTGGCGATTGGGTGGAGAACCTGACCGCATTGGAATACTATGATAACGATTGGCACCTGGTGTATTGTGAACGCAAGGAAAATTTGAAGGATGAAGAGGAGGATGCAAAAATCACCGGGGATTTGCTGACCCCTAATGAGAAAATCCTTTTCAAAACCATGTTCAAAGATGTGATAGCCTCCTAATCAATACTGAAAACCATGAAAATTCTATACGCCATTCAAGGAACAGGCAATGGACACGTGGCCAGAGCCTTTGATATCATTCCTGAACTTCAAAAACACGGACAAGTTGATTTATTATTAAGCGGTAATCAATGCGACATAGAGCTGCCCTGGGAAATCAAATACCGATGTAAAGGGATGAGTTTTATATTTGGTAAAAAAGGAGGGGTAGATATGTGGGCTACCATCAAAAATATACATCCTTTAAGGTTGATGAAAGAAATAACATCTGTTCCGGTGGGTGAATATGATGTTGTTTTAAATGACTTTGAACCAGTGGTGGCCTGGGCCTGTCTTTTGCGCGGTGTATCTTGCATTGGCATGAGTCACCAAAGTGCCGTTCTACACCCCGACGCTCCTAAACCCGGTAAAATTGATCAACTTGGCAAACTGATTCTCAAGTACTATGCACCTGTAAAAAAGGCCTATGGTTTTCATTTTAAAAACCTGGGTAATCATGTATTCACACCGGTCATTCGTCGTGATGTGCGCACCTCAAACATCTCTAATGCCGGCCATTATACAGTTTACCTGCCAGCCTACGATGATGCCACCATCTGCCAGGTATTATCTCAATTTCCGCAGGTCAAATGGCAAGTTTTTTCCAAACACAATCAACAAGCGTTCACAAAAGGAAATATTGAGATTTGTCCGGTTGACAAAAGTGGCTTTACCCAAAGTATGGTATCTGCCATGGGTGTTTTATGCACAGCCGGATTTGAAACACCAGCCGAAACCTTGTTTCTGGGTAAAAAACTATGTGTGATGCCCATGAAAGGCCAATATGAACAGCAGTGCAATGCCGCTTTGCTTAAAGAAATGGGCATCACCGTTATTAACGACTTACAACAAGACACTAACCTGATAGGCCAATGGCTCCAGTCAGAAAATACCATAAACGTCCGTTACGCCGATTTGACGACGCAAATTATTGAAGACATCATCTATAATAACCTGACCGATACACATGCATCACTTATCCCATCTTTCAGTAACTATTGAGTATAATCTGCGTCCTACTCATTCAAGTATTAACAACTAATGCTTGTTAAAAACATTATTCGCGCAGATAAAATTTCGTAAATGGCATTAATTTCCAATAACAAGATGGAATCAGCTGGTCTTTATGTACCGGGCAATTCCATCATCCGAAAAGCACTGTTTAGCTATTTAAAAGTAAATAAAATGAATCACTTGTGCGATCAGGATATGCTATCGCACAAGGGCGTTGCCTTCATAGAAGAGGTATTCCAACGGCTTAATATTCATTTTGAGATTCCTGCGGACGAACTGAAACATCTGCCGGCAACGGGTCCCTACATTATTATGGCCAATCACCCGTTTGGCTTTCTGGATGGGTTGGTCATGTTAAACGTAATGGCACAAATAAATCCGGATTTTAAAGTATTGGCCAACTTTTTCTTAAAACAATTTGACCCCATTAGCCAGTTTTTCATTGAATTGAATCCCTTTGCCTCCAATAACAACCAAAACAGGCGGGGCATGAAGGCAGCTTATACCCATCTGAAGCAAGGGCTTCCCCTGGGTATCTTTCCGGCTGGGGAAGTTGCTACCATGCAAAAGGGGTTGGGAAAAATAGAAGATAAGGTGTGGGATACAGCTGCCATTAAGTTTATGGTAAATGCCAATGTGCCCATTATTCCCATGTATTTCCATGGCGCCAACAGCCTGAAATTTCATCTATTAGGAAAAATACATCCCTATTTAAGAACCCTTTCCATTCCATCCGAATTTTTTAAGAAGGAAAACCAGACGATTCGGCTGCGTATTGGTAAGCCCATAATGCCTGCTGAATTAAATGCCTTTCACAATTATGAACGAGCCGGCCGTTATTTACGCACCTGCCTATATGCATTGGGCTCGAAAGTAGATGTCAAAAAATTTTTTAACGTTAACCTCCATAAAATTAAACAAGCTGAAAGCATCATTGATCCGGTTCCTGCAGCGGTGATAAAAGGGGAACTGGAAAAGTTGAAAGTAAAAAATGGATTACTCCTCTCCAAGTCAAACTATGAAGTTTTTCTCGGACAAGCCCGGCAAATGCCGAATATCATTCGTGAATTGGGCCGTTTAAGGGAAGCCACTTTTCGCCAGGCCGGGGAAGGCACCAATAAAAAAATAGATGTGGATGAATATGACCTCTATTATCAACATCTCTTTGTGTGGGATAAAAAAATGGAAAAAATCATTGGCGCCTATCGCCTGGGTGAAGGAGATAAAATAGTTAAACAGTATTCCAAACGCGGCTTATACATCACCAGTTTGTTTGATTTGGATGATAAGATGACCCCTCTCCTGACGCAAACATTAGAATTGGGACGCTCCTTTATTACCCGGGAATATCAACAAAAACCCTTACCCCTATTTCTGCTTTGGCAAGGTATCTTATCCTTTCTTTCTAAAAACAGGCACTACCGGTATTTGATGGGCCCGGTGAGCATCAGCAATGACTTCACCCGTTTCTCAAAAGATGTGCTGATTGCCTTTATCAAACAACACTATTACCAGACAGAACTGGCCAGTATGGTTTATCCACGCAAAGAGTTTAAAGTAAAATCCAATAGCGACGATATTGATGTGGTGATGGAACGACATGCCAATGACCTGCAAAAGCTGGATCAATTCATCTCGGGTATTGAGCCCGGCTATTTGAAAATACCGGTTCTACTCAAACAATACATCAAACAAAATGCCCGGATTATTGGCTTTAATGAAGATCCCAAATTTAATAACTGCCTGGATGGCTTGATGATTGCTGATATCAGAGAGATGCCGAAAAACACGCTTGATTTTCTATATCGCAAGTAATGCCTACTGCTGCAAGAAAACACGTGAACTAATAAACCGCCGGAATCACCCTATAGAAGGTAAGTCTGGCGGTTATATCCAATATTGTCACATACTCAATGCGTAACCAATTTTCTTTATATTATAGAATTGTATCAATCAATTCTGTTGGTCGGGCAATGACAGCCTTGTCGCCATTAATTACAATGGGACGCTCAATTAACTTGGGATATTCCAGCATGGCCAATACCCACTCTTCATCAGACAACTCCTTATCTGCGAATTCCGTTTTATACACCTCTTCTCCCTTGCGAATAACATCTAAAGGACGCATTCCTAATTTTTCCAAAATTTCAGTTAATTCATCGGGCGTAAAAGGCTCATCCAGATAATTAATAATTTCCGGTACAATGCCTTTATCTTCCAAATATTTTAGGCCAGCTCTACTTTTTGAGCAGCGAGGGTTGTGCAATATTTCAATCATACTATCAGGTTTTAATCCTTACTAAAAACTTCCTGTGCTCCAAATTCCATCAGGTAAGCCTTGATGAAACCGTCAATGTCACCATCTAACACTGCCGAAACATTAGATGTTTCATGGCTGGTACGCACATCTTTCACTAATTTATAGGGCTGCAGCACATACGAACGGATTTGGGACCCCCATTCAATTTTCATTTTTTGCCCTTCAATTTTATTTTGTGCTTCCATGCGTTTACGCATCTCAATTTCGTATAACTGAGATTTCAGTATCCGCATCGCATTCTCCTTATTCCCCAACTGTGAACGTGATTCAGTGTTTTCAATCACAATTCCTGAAGGCGCATGGCGTAAGCGCACCCCCGTTTCTACCTTGTTCACATTCTGCCCACCGGCCCCTCCTGATCGGAAGGTTTCCCAGGTAATATCGGAAGGATTAATTTCCACTTCAATGGTATCATCAATAAGCGGAATCACATATACCGAGGTAAACGAAGTCATCCGTTTATTGGCCGCATTAAAGGGCGAGAGACGTACTAAGCGGTGCACCCCATTCTCACTTTTGAGATAACCAAATGCAAAATCCCCTTCAAACTGCAACGAAACGGTTTTAATACCCGCGTCATCCCCTGGCTGGTAATTGACTTCTTTAACTTTATAGCCATGTGCTTCGCCCCAACGCAGGTACATCCGCATCAGCATCTCGGCCCAATCCTGGCTTTCGGTACCACCGGCACCGGCATTAATTTTCAGGACGGCACCCATTTTGTCTTCCTCACGGCGCAACATGTTTTTGAGCTCCAGTTTTTCAATCAACTCATTGGTTAATTGATATTGCTCTTCCACATCCCCTTCTTCGGCGTCCCCGGACTTCTGAAAATCATACAAAATCTGCAAATCATCCACAGCTGTCTTGACTTCTTCATAATCCTTTACCCAGCTTTTGAGCTCGCGCAGGCTTTTCATCTGCACTTCGGCTTTTTTGGCATCCTCCCAAAAATCAGGTGCCTGAGACCGCATCTCCTCTTCTTCTATTTGAATTTTTTTACGATCGATGTCAAAGATACCCCCTTAGCGCATGCTCGCGCCCAGCTACATCTTTTAATTGGTCTTGTGAAATCATACTTTAATTAGTTTAAGACACAAAGGTATAAAATTGAAAGCAGATGCCAATTAAGTGAGCGCGGAAATCAACACTCCCGGTAATTAACAATAACTCACTTTTGCCTGACTTTGTGTCACTTTTACCCCCTGTGCATTACTCTTGCCTCCTTCTGCACTGCTTTTGCCTGACATTGTGGCACTTTTATCCCATTCTGCACCGCCCTGGTGCCTTTGTGCACTGCTCTCAAGCCTTTTTGCAATGGAAAAATACATTTTACAGTCCCTCTGCGCCCCTAATCTGCACTTCCTTCCGATTGTTTTGCCAAACGGCGCCCGTTCTCCTGTTCAGGGAGTGGCCTGCCCCACCAATAACAAATAAGACTGGTACCGGCCTGAGCTATTTAGTTCATCGCCAAGGCGCCACCTATGGCGAAAAAACAGGGCGCTTTATTCTCAAAAATCAATCCGCTAAATATTGGGACATCCATCCCGAATACAACTATTTGTAGGACGACAACTATGGTTTTATAGAACTGGGCTTTTTCCATAAGCCAGTAATACCCTTACACAATCAAAGAGTGAATTTTCATCGCATATACTGATGGGTAAACGGTTATTAATTCCCATTTCAAAGAGAAAGGCCTGCAAAAACAGGCCTTTTCCGTATTTTAATAAATGGCTTCTGCCACTTTCCGGGTGCTTTTGGTGGCCATCATGGTGTAAAAATGAAGAATGGGTACTTTTTGTGCAATCAACTCTTTAGATTGTTGAATACACCATTCTACCCCCACTTGTTTCACCGCTACATCATCTTTACACTTGCGGATTTCCTTAGCAAACGCTTCCGGAATGTCGACATGAAATATTTTGGGCAGTACATTCATTTGATTTTTTAGGGTAATGGGTTTTAAGCCCGGTACGATGGGTACCTTTATTCCCATGTCCCTACATTTTTTCACAAACTCAAAATATTTACTGTTATCAAAAAACATTTGTGTTACGATGTATTCGGCCCCGGCATCTACTTTTTGCTTTAACCAATAGAGATCGGAATCCATATTAGGCGCTTCTTCATGTTTCTCCGGATAACCCGCTACACCATAACTAAATGGTGTTTCAAAAGCATCCATCAAGGTGCCATCCAAAAATTTACCCTGGTTTTGCTCATTGACCTGATGGATCAAATCAATGGCATAGGCATTTCCTTGCTCATCAGGCTTAAAAAAGCGATTGGTTTGTGAATTATCCCCACGCAACACCAATACATCATGAATACCCAGGAAATTTAAATCAATCAACGCATATTCCGTTTCACTTTTGGTAAAACCACTGCAAATGATGTGCGGCACCACATTAATTCCATACTTGTGCTGAATGGATGCAGCTACAGCAACTGTCCCAGGTCGTTTTCGTGTCACACGGCGTTCAAACAGGCCTTTCTCCAAATCTTTATAAACCACTTCATCACGATGCGATGTAATGTTTATATACAATGGATTAAACTCTTTCAGCAGGTCAATATTTTTAAAGACCCTGTCAATATCATTCCCTTTCAATGGTGGTAATAATTCAAAGGAAAATCCGGTCTCTTTTGAACTATTAATCAATTCGGCAACGGTCATACGGTGATGTTTTGGTTGTGTATTTTATGGCAAGGCACATCCGGAATTACCCAGATGTGCCTGATTATTTCTTTCTCGTTTTTCGGTTCTATTTATAACCTAAGTTTAATGGAATCCATTTCTCTACATCTTCAATGGTGGTTCCTTTCCGTTTGGCAATATCTACCACCTGATCTTTCATGATCTTTCCGATTCCAAAATAAATGGCATCGGGGTGGGCCAGGTAAATACCACTTACGGATGCATTGGGATACATACTATAATGTTCCGTCAAGGTGATACCTGTGTTTTCTTCGGCCTGTAACAAGTCAAACAACTGGCGTTTTTCACTGTGGTCAGGACAAGCCGGATACCCTAATGCCGGGCGAATACCCCGGTAACGCTCGCGAATGAAGTTCTCCGTATCGAATTCCTCTTCCGAAGCATAGCCCCAAAACTCTTTACGCACACGGAAGTGCAACAATTCGGCAAATGCTTCGGCTAAACGGTCGGCCAATGATTTGAGCAGGATACTGCTATAATCATCATGATCGGCCTCAAATTTTTCAAGCCATTTCTCAATACCTATTCCGGCTGTCACGGCAAAACCACCCACATGGTCGAAGCGCATGCTGCCTTTGGGCGCCACGTAATCACTCAGGCAATGAAAAGTTTCCTTGCCGGGTTTATCTTGTTGCTCGCGTATAAAATGAAAGGTTTCCAACACTTCCTGGCGCGACTCATCGGTATATACTTCAATGTCATCACCCACGCTATTGGCCGGAAAAATACCAAACACAGCATTGGCCTGAAGCATCTTCTCACGCTCAATGCGATCCAGCATTTTTTCCGAATCGGCATATAACTTTAAGGCTTCTTCAGCTTTAGCGGTGGCTTCGTCCGTTTTGAAACGTTCCATCCATTTGGCCTTACTAACGGCATCTTTAACCTCCTCAATTCCTTTGTAATTGCCGGTTAAGCGCCAGGCCTGGAAAAAGAAGGTCCAGTCGATGAATTTCCGGATTTCACTAATGGAATAATCCTGCAATACTTTCAGACCAGTCTCTGTCGGAAGCTGTAAAATCGTACTCTTCCAATCGATTGCATGCTTTTTGCTTTGGGCTTCTTCAAGTGATAACATCTTTATCTCCTTTTTAGAACTGTTTCTATCGCGTAATCCCTGATATTCGCTTTTCACTCCCTTCACAAAGTTATCCTTCTCTTTTTTAGAAAGCAAGGCACTCACCACCTGCACACTTTTGGAGGCATCTTTTACATGCACTACCGGATTGGTGTATTCGGGCTCAATCTTAACCGCTGTATGAATTTTAGAAGTGGTGGCACCACCGATCATTAACGGTAAATCCAATCCCTTTTTTTGCATTTCTTTGGCCACACTCACCATCTCTTCCAACGAAGGGGTGATCAATCCACTCAATCCAATGATATCCACTTTTTGATCAATGGCTTCCTGTAATATTTTTTCAGTAGGCACCATCACCCCCAGGTCAATCACCTCGTAATTATTACAGGCTAAAATAACACCCACAATATTTTTCCCGATGTCATGCACATCCCCTTTCACTGTTGCCATCAATATTTTACCCGCCGATGTTCCACCGGAACCTGACGCTTCTTTCTCAGCTTCAATATAGGGTTGAAGGAAGGAAACTGCTTTTTTCATCACCCGGGCTGTTTTCACGACTTGCGGTAAAAACATTTTACCGGATCCAAAAAGATCTCCCACGATGTCCATGCCATTCATCAAAGGCTGTTCAATGATATCCAGAGAAAACTCATATTTCTCCCGGGCTTCTGTCAAATCTTCCTCCAGAAAATCAGGAATCCCTTTGATCAAACAATAAGCTAAACGATCCTCCAGATTCTTTTCACGCCAGGCCAAACGATCATCTGTCTTGCCTTCTGCCTTCTGATCTTTGATCTTTTCGGCATATTCAATCAATCGCTCTGTCGCATCTTCGCGACGATTTAAGATAACATCTTCCACCAGTTCCAGAAGCTCTTGCGGTATGTCATCATAAATTTGAAGCATGGCCGGATTCACAATCCCCATGTCCATTCCTACTTGAATGGTATGGTATAAAAAGGCCGAATGCATCGCTTCACGTACCACATTATTGCCCCTGAATGAGAAGGAGAGATTACTCACGCCACCACTTACTTTGGCATAGGGCAAGTTCTCTTTAATCCAGCGGGTCGCATTAATGAAATCAACCGCATAATTATTGTGTTCTTCAATACCGGTAGCAATGGCTAAAATATTCGGATCAAAGATGATATCCTCCGGTGGAAAATGAATGGTTTCGGTTAATAACCGATAAGCGCGTTGACATATCTCAATGCGACGCTGGTAGGTATCCGCCTGTCCTGTTTCATCAAAGGCCATCACGACCACAGCAGCACCATACTCTTTAATTTTGGTAGCCTGCTCCAGAAATTGAGCTTCCCCTTCTTTTAAACTGATGGAATTCACCACTGCTTTACCCTGCAGACATTTCAGCCCAGCCTCCAGCACTTCCCATTTAGAACTATCCACCATCACCGGCAAACGCGCAATATCCGGTTCAGAGGCCATCAGGTTCAAGAAGGTAACCATCTCTTTTTTCGCATCAAGCATGGCATCATCCATGTTCACATCGATGATTTGGGCACCGCCTTCTACCTGATCACGGGCTATGGTTAAGGCTTCTTCATACTTCTCTTCCCGTATTAAGCGGGCAAACTTACGCGAGCCAGCTACATTGGTACGCTCCCCCACATTGATAAAATTAAATTCTTTGGTAAAAGAAAGCGCTTCCAATCCACTTAGGCGGGTAACGTGTTCATTTTTGGCTTCCTGATGCACTTTAGCCTGATCAATCATTTTGGCAAACTCCCGAATGTGATCAGGCGTTGTGCCACAACAACCTCCCAGAATATTGATCAACCCATTATCCAGGTATTCTTTGACTTGTGGCGCCATCTGAAGCGGCGTCTCATCGTATTCGCCAAACTGATTGGGTAAGCCCGCATTGGGATAGGCACTGATTTTAAAAGGTGCTTTACGCCCCAATTCTTCAATATAGGGTTTTAGGTCTTTTGCTCCAAACGAACAATTCAGACCAACAGATAACAAATCGACATGTGAAACTGCATTCAAAAAAGCTTCCATGGTTTGCCCGGATAGAGTACGACCACTGGCATCAGCAACTGTAGCTGATACCATCACCGGCATTTTCGCGATACCTCTGGCTTTTAACTCCTCATTGATGGCAAAAAGGGCAGCTTTCGCATTTAATGTGTCAAAAATGGTTTCCACTAAAAAGAGGTCAACACCGCCATCGAGCAAGCCTTTTACTTGTTCACGATAGGCTTCTTTCAAATCATCGAAAGTGATGGCACGATATCCTGGATTGTTCACATCAGGCGATAAGGAAGCCGTTTTGTTCGTTGGGCCAATCGCACCCGCTACAAAACGAGGCTTGCTCGCTGAATCCATTATTTCAGCTGCTTCGCGAGCAATTTTAGCCGACTGAACATTCAATTCATATACCACACTTTCCGTTGCATAATCCGCTTGCGATACTGAAGTGGCATTAAAAGTATTGGTTTCAATGATATCAGATCCGGCTTCGAGATATTGCAGATGAATTCCTTTAATGATTTCAGGCTGAGTAAGGGATAATAAATCATTATTGCCCTTTAAAGGCGAAGGATGGTCTATAAAGCGTTCTGCCCGAAAGTCTTCCTCTTCCAGTTTATGATTCTGAATCAGACTACCCATGGCGCCATCGAGCAACAATACTCGCTCTTTAACGACCTTATATAACAATTCGGTACGCGTCATATGAACTTACAGTTAAAATTATATTGGTTAATGTTTGCTGTGTTTTTACACTTCAACTCCAGTGGAGCAGGTAAAGATTATTTTGCTTCAACACCAAACACATCATTACTAATGATGCTTGCATGCTGAATTTACAAAATTAATACATTTTTCGCCAAAAAACTGTCGTTTAAAGCAGTACCGGGCGATAAAAAACAAAAAGATTATAAGCTAATCCCCTTTGCAGAAAATATTCCGGGGATTGGAGGAGTTTTAAGTAAAAATGGCGGCTTCTTTAATACAAAAGCGCAAATAATAATTGGGCAATCTTAAAGTAAATAAACATGCCAATGATATCATTCAAGGTAGTCACAAAAGGCCCGGTAGCTACGGCGGGATCAATTTTCAGCCGATTGAGCAACAATGGCGCAAATGTTCCAAACAAACTGGCAAATACAACCACTGAAAATAACGCTGCACTAACGGTCGCAGTTAAAGCAATACCAGCTCCATCTATCTTATTGTAGGTAAAGATAAGAAGTGACAATATTGTGGCATTCATCAGGGCAATCAATAATTCCTTTAAGAGCTTTCCCCAGGTTGTATCCAATCCCAGCGATCCGCTTGCCAGCGATTGCACAATAATTGCAGATGACTGCATTCCGACATTACCGCCCATAGCAGCAATTAATCCCATAAAAAAAGATAATTGGGGATGCATATCAATAATCGACTCAAATCCACCAACGACACGCGATCCAAATATTCCCCCCACTAAACCAATGAATAACCAGGGAATACGGGCACGCGTATGTATCCAAACACTATCTGACAGCTCCACATCCTCGGTAATACCAGATGCCAACTGGTAATCTTTCTCGGCTTCTTCCCGCATAACGTCCACCACATCATCAATGGTGATGCGTCCTACAAGTCGTCCCACCGGATCAATGACCGGCAAAGCCACCAGGTCATACTTATCCATGATGTTACTAACCTCCTCGCTTTCCACATCTACTTTTACGGAGATAACGTCTTCGTTATAGATGTCTTTCACAGTAATATCAACCGGACTTAACAACATCCGTTTTAATGATAAAGTACCTTTCAGAATACCATCACTATCGACTACATACACATAATATACCTCATCCACTTCCTCTGCCTGACGACGCATACTCCGCAAACACGTTGGAATGGTCCAGTTCTCCTTAACTTTGATAAGCTCTTTGGCCATCAAACCACCGGCGGTATCCTCATCGTAGGTCAGCAGGTCGGCAATATCACCCGCAGTCGACACATCTTCAATGTGCGACAATACTTCCTGTTGACGGTCATCGTCCAGTTCACCAAGTATATCGGCTGCATCATCCGAATCCATCTTGTCGATGAAACGCTTGGCAATAACTTCACTTGGCAGACTACCCAGGAACTTCTTACGATCATCTTCCTCCAGCTCTGTTAACACATCCGCCGCCGTATCGTCATCCATCAGAAAATAGAGGAACTTAGCTTCATCAATGGTTAACTCTTCATATATCTCGGCAATATCAGCCGGGTGTAACTCTTCCAACAGAGCTGAAATGGATTCTTCATCCTTCCCGGCAATCAGTGAACGCAAGTTCTCAATGTATTCCCTTGTCAATTCAAAATTTACCATAATGCAGAGATATTTTAGATGCTACTCTTTCTGTTTTCTGGGATTATTCTGTACTAAGCGAGTGAGTTCAATAAAATCCTGAACACTCATCTGCTCCGGTCGTCTTGTCAGAAAATCATGATCACTAATGGCTTCGCGATCAAAATCGATTACCTTAATGGAATTGCGGATAGCCTTACGCCGCTGATTAAATACAGCTTTCACAACCCGCACAAATAATTTTTCATCACAATCAATGGTCGCGACATCATTCCGAACCAATCGGATGACAGCCGATTTTACCTTAGGAGGTGGTGAAAATACATGCTCGTGAACAGTGAACAAATATTCAATATCATAGAATGCCTGTAACAGCACACTTAAAATACCATAGGTTTTAGAACCCGGACCAGCCGCTAATCGCTCAGCTACCTCTTTTTGAATCATCCCGACAACTTGCGGAATCAAGTTACGGTGCTCAAATACTTTAAAGAAAATAGGTCCGGTGATATTGTAAGGGAAATTCCCAATCAACGAAAACGGTTCTGAATACAGATCCGTTAAATTCAACTTCAGAAAATCACCATAAATAATGCCCGACTGCAGTTGCGGATAGTGTTCCTTCAGATAATCGACCGATTCTGTATCAATCTCAATAACCTGAAAATCAATCTCCGGTCGTTCAACCAAATAACGGGTGAGTACGCCCATCCCCGGCCCTACTTCTAACACTTTTTTGGGTGTGTTGGTCAGGCTCTCCACAATCTGCTGCGCAATGTTCTGATCATTCAGAAAGTGCTGCCCCAGATGTTTTTTCGCTTTTACCCGTGTCATATTTGATAATTCTATTGGTTCAACTTCACTGGCAATGTTATTTACCTCCAGCCATTTTGTTTGGCCTCGGAGAAACAAATTGTTATCTTTCGGCGCTTTTTCAGGCCGCAAAGGTATAAATTCATAAGCTGAAAGCGGACATTAAGATACCTAATTTTTAAAAATCATCCCATTTTGAAGAAAATACTCACCCGAATTATTCAATTTGTGCTATTCCCGGCATTGGGACTATTCATTATCTGGCAGTTATACAAAGAGCAAAAAGTCAGCGACATTGTGGATATCCTTAAAAATGATTTAAACTACAGCTGGATATGGTTGTCGGCCATACTCGCCGTTTTCAGTCATTTAAGCCGGGCCATGCGGTGGCAAATGCTGATTGAATCAGCCGAAAAGAAAACCCGCTTGAGCAACACATTTTGGGCTGTGATGACAGGCTATCTTGCCAATTACGCATTACCACGATTGGGTGAAGTTTCCCGCTGTGGTGTCTTAAGTAAATATGAGAAAATTTCTTTTACGCGTGTTGTTGGTACTGTCGTCGCTGAACGCCTGATCGATCTTTTGATGTTAATGCTGATTGTGATCACGGTATTTGCCATTCAATTCAATTTCCTCAAAGATTTCATGTACTCCACCCTTAATATTCAAGATATAGCTGTCCTCCTAAAGTCCCCTTTCCCATATCTATTTTTAGGAATTATGGCAATCGCCATCTGGGTTCTAAAACGTAATATCCATAAGCTTTCCCTATTTAAGCAATTAAAAGGGTTACTTGCAAAATTTATGGAAGGCTTCATCTCTATTCGGAAAGTAAAAAACAAACCGCTGTTCATCTTCCATACTTTATTCATCTGGACGATGTATTTTTTGATGATCTATGTTTGTTTTTTCAGTATGAAGGAAACTTCCCACCTTACTTTGGGAGCAGGCATTACCATTTTATTTACCGGCAGCCTTGGGATGTTAGCACCGGTGCAGGGTGGTATCGGCCCCTGGCATTTTATGGTCATTGCAACTTTAAAACTATATGGTATACCAGCTGACTCAGCAAATATTTTTGCATTAGTAGCGCATGCAGCACAAACCGGCATGATCATCGTGACCGGCTTATTGGCATTTATTATCTTGCCAATTATTAACAAGCCACGGAATGAATCAAACACCGAAGAAGCCATTCAACTATCTTAACCTGGCATTGATAATCATTGCCCTGGCTACATATGTGTATATCTTCCGGCGCTTAACTCGTTTTGAGAATTGGCATTCCTTTGCTTTACCTTTTGATCAGTTACAAAGAAGTGCCCTCCTGTTAGCAAGCTTGTTGCTTTTATGGATGGCCAACATATCGGCCGAAGTAAAAAAATGGCAGCTCCTCATGCAACCTTATTACAAGATATCGTTTACAGCTGGCCTTCAACAGGTCCTGGCCGGATCTGTAACAGCCATACTATCACCTGGAAGAATTGCTGAACCCGGTGGCCGTATGATACTATTACCGCGTGAACAACGTGAAACCGGCTTGCTCACCACATCTCTGGGCGGATTCCTTCAAACACTCATCATATCATTCATCGGACTGTTTTGTGTAGTGCATTCAGGACGATTCATGAACCAATCATTTTTATCAGGATGGCCGCTTATAAGCTATTATTTGATTTTAATTCTGGCAGGAATACTTCTCCTTACCACCTTTTACTATTTAAGTATCCGCCTTACGTTCCTTCAAAAGATCAAAGGCCACCTGCTTCAATTGAAAAAATTAAGACCTGGGTTAAGCTTGAAAATAATTGGCTGGACCATTATCCGATACAGCATCTACCATGTTCAGTTTTATCTTTGGCTGAAATTCTTTAACTACCCCCTCACGCTTTTGCAGTTTATCGGATTAGCCCCCATCTATTTTTACATTATAACCATTATTCCTTCATTTTTATTGGCTGATGTGGGTATTCGCGGCACCGTTTCATTATTTGTTTTCGCGCCATTATTGGCACAGGAGCCATTCTTACTAGCTGCGATTTTAGGCTTATGGCTTCTAAATGTAGCGACACCAGCCCTTCTGGGAAGCATCATTTTGGTTAAACATAAAAGGGGAAAAGGCCTTTCCGTTTAAAATAAAAAAGTAAAAAGAAAGATAACGGTTTACCTTTTTTAGAATTCTGTGTATCTTTAAAAGCCATTTTATTCATTAAACGGATCAAATACATCAAGATGGAACAATATATACTTGATTTGATTAAAGAGAACAACAGGGTTATCATCCCTAACTTCGGAGCCTTCATTGTAGCTAAGGAAAAGGGGTTTACCATTTTGTTTAACAATTTTCTAAGCTTTAATGATGGTCTTCTTGTGGATCATGTGATGACAAAGGAGAATATTGATAAAGCAGCCGCAACCGCAAAAGTGGATGCTTATGTTGAAAAGCTGAAAGAAACGTTGGATTCAACCGGATTATACTCCATAAGCGGACTTGGTACTTTCACGAAAGATACCAATGGTATTTTGCGCTTTGCCCAATCGGAAGATATCAATACAGATACAATTCAGGAAACACAAAAGGAAGAGGAACTGCTGGACATCGTCGGGCAGGAAGAAGAACCTCCAAAGCCTGGTGAACCAGAACCACCAAAACCTGAAGTCAAAAAAACAGAAGAACCTAAACCTGAAGTCAAAAAAACGGAAGTACCTCCAAAGGTAACTAAAGCGGAAGCGCCTAAAGTTGAAACGAAAAAACCGGTTGATAAAAAGCCGCCAGTTCAGGAAAAACCGATACAGAAGGAAGCACCAAAAGAGCACAAGCCCCAAAGCACCAGCAGCTATCAGTACGATGATAACGATAATAAGAATAAATCAATTCTCATATTTGTGTTGTCCATTGTATTCCTGATTATCGTTTTTGGAGGCGTTTATTTTATTTTCTTCCATGGTAAAAAGGATACACCTGAGAAAACAGTTGCCAAAAAAGAATTGGTAAAACCAGTTATCAAAAAAGAACAGGCAACGGCCGAATCCACTAAAGTAGCTCAACCAAGCGAGCAAAGTAAATCGGGTATTGTTGCAGGTCCTTCAGTCAAAAAAACAGAAGAACCTACTCCAAAACCAGTTCAGAAAACAGTAACTACCTCTTCCAGACCCCATCACATTATTGTAGGTAGCTTTAAAAATGTGGCAAATGCAGATCGCTTTGTTGAGAAATTAAAAAGCCAGGGATATACTGACTGCCAAACATTACCTCGTAAAAATTCGACCTTGGTAAGTATTGCTTGCTTTGCCAAAATTCGTGAAGCAGAAGCTAAGCAGGAAGAGATTCTGAATGAGAAGAAGATGGAAAGCTGGATTTTAACCCGAAAATAAATTGTTCGAAACACTATATAAGCCAAATGTCTGACCAGGCATTTGGCTTTTTTATTTATGGAACATACAATCACCATTTTAATTGGCTCAATAGCCACCTTTACGTGTCTACTTTACTGCACACGCATTTGGTATTGGCACACCATCTGGCGAAAAACACCATCTTTTTATCCTCCTGCTAATAATCCCTCTTCACTACCTTCTATTTCGGTATTGATCCCTTTTCGGGATGAGGGCTCCAATCTATCCGCCCTATTAGAATCACTCACTATTCAAAAGGGGTCTGATTGGGAAATTATATTGATTGATGACCACTCCACCGACAACAGCCTGTCAGTCATTGAATCCTACCGCAAGCAACTCCCATTAAAAGTATTAACCAACCATGGTGAAGGCAAAAAAGCAGCCCTTCTAACCGGTGCTAAAGTAGCTGTTGGGGAGTATTTATTAATGTCAGATGCTGATTGCACAATGCCTGATTCCTGGATAACTGGTTTTCAACAATGGATCGCTACAAAACAACCAGACTTAGTAATCGGTCCGGTCTCTTTAACTGGCCATGATTCTTTTTTCCACCGCTTTCAAAAGCGTGATTTTCTCGCCTTGCAAATAAGTGGCGCTTCGGCAGCACTAAATAAGCGCCCAATTATGAGTAATGGTGCTAATTTAGCTTGCAAGTGTGAGCTCTTTTTAGCGGCCAATCTGAAAACTGCTTTCGCTTCTGGCGATGATATGTTTTTATTAGAATGGATGAAACAGCAGCAGAAGTCCATCACCTTTCTGAAATCTACATCCGCCATGGTAAGCACCACTACAGAGAAAACCTGGGCCGCTTTTTTCGCTCAGCGCGCCAGATGGGCTTCCAAGGCTAAAGGTTATAAAGACCGGGATATAATATCAATTGGCTTATTGGTAGCTATTACCAATACTTTGCTTCCAGCATGTTTATTATTAAGCATCGCAAATCCACTCATGTTAATAACCTGGCTCTTCTTATTTTTAATAAAGACTATTTCTGATTTTCAATTACTACGCAAAGGATTATATTTCTGGAAACATCGTGATCAACTTGGGGAGTTTATGCTTACTCAATTATTCTATCCACTTTACATTCTGATAACTATTGCTTATCCAATATTCCAACCCTTACATTGGAAGAAAAGAGCCATTTAGTTAATGGGAAACAATAATTATCCACCAATCAGGCTACAAGCAGAGTTAACCTTTCGTTTACATTAAGTTTATTAACAACCGCTATGGACATCCTACTTTTGTTGTCACAAGGGAAACAACTTATAAAAGGATTATTTAGTGAGGTTAAAAAACAAACTGTCACTGTGGTTTTCATTACTATCCAGTGGCGCTGTGGTATTAAGTCTGATCACGGGAATTTCTTACTTTCAGTATAAAGAACGCATTGAAACTGTGAGTCAAAAGACCAATGAACTACGATTTCATATATTACAACAAAAAAATATTGTCAGTAACTTTCTCACTTTTGAAACCGTCAATGCTCAATTCTTCGAAACAGGCCAAAGTGACATTCTGGATGAAAAAAGGACGGTTGATGAAAGCATCCAGGGATCACTTCACTATTTAATACAAAATTGCCGGGATACAGAAAATTTATGTGCTCATCTCCTAACATTGGAAAACGAGATAGCACAACAAGACAGCCTCTTTCAAATACTGGTGAAAACGATATGGCACCGAGGTTACAAAGATTATGGTACGGTTGGTGAAATGCGCAGTTTTGCACATCAACTAGAGGCTCATCCAGAAGTTGACAAATCCCTATTGCTGAACCTGAGGCGCCGCGAAAAAGATTACATCATTCGCCATGAAATTCAGTATTTAAATCATTTCAACACCTTAGTCACAATAGTAAGCCTTCAAATTCAAAAGACCATTGCAAACACCGCTTTGCAAACCCAACTGCTTTCGATCTTAACTCATTATTCTGAAAGCTTCCAAAGCCTGGTTACTATGGACTCAAAATCCGGTTTACACGATAATTCAGGACTCAAAGGAGAAATGGTAGCATTGGGGCAAAATACCGAAAACCAGTTAATTGCCATTTTGAATATAATTTCGAAGAAAAGAGCACGCTCTTCTATGAGCTTACAAATAAAATACTTGGTTTATTTCATCATCCTATTATTGCTTTGTTTGTGTATTGGTACCATTTTGGCCAGACAAATCACCAAACCACTATCCAAACTGGTACATCTCATGGAAAATATCTCATTAACGGGCTTTTCTAAATTACCTACCATTCAAGAACAAAGGTCGTCGCATGAAATGAATATCCTCTACCGCAGCTTCAATCAACTGCTGAATGAATTATCAATCCATGAAGAAGACCGCAACCTACTCATTAAGAAACTAGTTGAAAGTGAAGAGAAGTACAGAACCATGTCAGACAAGTTACCCCAGAGTGTTTTTGAAACGAGCCGAAAGGGGCAAATTAAATACACCAATACCAGTTGGAAGAACAGCTTTGGTTACACCGACAATGATGTTACAAATGGTTTAAACCTGATGAACACCATCATACGCCGGAAGAAAAAAGCCACATTGAGCCAAGATGTCAGAAATAATGAAGTGGTGGCACTGCGAAAGGATGGCAGTTGGTTTCCGGCCTTACTCTATACTGACCCCATCGTTGAAAACAATGTCAAAAAGGGGATACGGGGTGTGATCATTGATATATCAGAGCGCTATAATTACATTAAACTTTTAAAAACGGAACGTAAAAATGCCTTAGCTGCTGACGAGTTAAAATCTGCTTTTCTGGCCAATATCTCTCATGAAGTACGTACACCTTTAAATGCTATTATGGGTTTTACCACCATCCTCAAAACGGAAATTAAACCCACTCATGAAGTAAATACATGCTTCCAATTAATTGAAAGCAACTCACGGCAGCTCTTACATCTGTTTGATGACATCTTAGAGTTCTCGCGGATTAAATCCAATCAACTGTTACTTCATCAAAGCAACTTAAAGATTGCCAGTTTATCATCCTATCTTAAAGACTTAATTGAAAGTTATAACAGAACTCTTAATCGCCCCAGCTTACGGTACAACTTTATTTTTCCTGATTCCAATTTTGAAGTCGAAACAGATGAAAGCAGGCTTCAAACCATCTTAAGACATTTACTACACAACGCCGTCAAGTTTACCGAAGAAGGAGAAATCCGAGTGAATGTACAAACGAACAATGCCCGCCTGATATTTTCTGTATCGGATACAGGTATTGGTATACCTGAACACCAACAGGCCATCATCTTTGAACCCTTCCGCCAGGCTGACAGCAGCCTCACCCGTTCATTTGAAGGGACAGGCATCGGCTTAGCACTCTGTAAAGGATTAGTCACCATGATGGGCGGCCAGATATGGGTAAAATCGAAACCGGGAGAGGGGTCTACTTTTTTCTTTAGCCTGCCCTATTCCAATAATGCACTCAATGATAGCTGTCGACAACCAGTTACTGAATACCATCTCGTTTCATCTGTCTAAATTTATTTTCAATGGTCAGAGGGGGTACAATCACTATTGTACTCCCAGCTCCTTTATTTTGTCAGCCTTTGAAAAGCAAATGACCATCTCAAACGTTTCCCCATAAAAAAACCCCAAGTCAGAACTTGAGGTTTTCAATGGTATTACAGGTGTACACCCATCTATTTCTTATTGTTCTTCTCTTTAATTTTAACAGGACGCGAACGATCCGGCAATATCAGGTTCAGGATAACTCCTACTAAAGATGCTAAACCAATTCCCGCCAGGGAGAAGTTACCCATATCGATAACGGCCCCTCCAATTCCAACGGTCAGAATGAGCGATACAATGACTTGATTACGTGTTTTGGTTAAATCAGCCTTTGAGTCAACTAAAGTACGAATCCCGACACTGGCAATCATCCCAAACAAGAGCAACATGATACCCCCCAATACCGCTTGAGGAATAGACTTCAGGAAACCACTAATTTTTCCAACCAATGAAAAAACAATGGCCGTAATGGCGGAAATACGTAATATCTTAGGATCTGTGATTTTCGTTAATGAAATGGCACCTGTTACCTCTGAGTAAGTGGTATTAGGTACACTTCCGATCATTGCAGCTAATGACGTGGCAACACCATCACCAAGCATTGTGCGGTGCAAACCGGGCTTCTTCACAAAATTCTTACCGGCTACCGCACCAATGGCATACATATCTCCAACATGTTCAATCAATGGTGCAATGGCCACAGGAATCATGTATACGATCGCTTTCCAGCTCCATACCGGCATTGTAAACGGTGGCAAAGAAAACCATTCAGCTTCTGCAATGGGGGTAAAGTCAATCTTACCCATGAAGAAAGCCAACACATAACCGGCTACAATTCCCAGAAAGATGGGTATCAATTTAATCAGCCCCTTGGCAAAGACGACCACGATAACGGCTGTGAGTAGAGAAACTATGGCAATTATCCAATCTGTTTTAGCCATATCCACACCAACCGAAGCCAGTGATAAACCAATCACCATGATTACCGGCCCCACTACCACGGAAGGAAAAATACGCTCAATGAAACCCAGTCCCCAGAGTTTTATAAGACCGGACATGAGACCATATACAATACCAACAGCCAATAGGCCGGATAAAGTCCCAGCCAATCCAAACAATTTAGTGGCTTCCAGGATGGGCGCGATAAAGGCAAAACTACTACCCAGGAAAACAGGCACTTTCCCTTTGGTTATCAGGTGAAATAATAACGTTCCTACACCGGCCGAAAATAGAGCGATGGAAGGATCAATACCCACCAATAAGGGGACAAGTACCGTAGCTCCAAAAGCCACAAATAAAAATTGAATTCCAATGATAATTTGCTTGGAAGGATGCATTGAAGATGTTAAATGCTGCATGATGACAAATCTGTTTCTAGTGATTTTGGCCACGAAATTAATCAATCAAACGAGAAATAGAAAATATTGTATCTCAGACACTCTTCTGAACAAAATAGAAGAAGCTAAAGTTAGAGGTTTGGGCTTACAACGAAAAAATAGTAGGTTTGTTAAACAAGAAGATTCTATTTATGCAAAAGTCGCTCACAAATCCCAATGCCGGTTTTGGCACTTTAGCTGTGTTTATGACAGCTGTTTCCACCATCCTGGGGGCTATTCTATTTCTGCGCTTTGGGTATGCCCTGGCACATGTCGGACTAGGTGGCTTACTGGCTATCATTGTCATCGGACACATTGTGACCATTCCCACCGCCCTGGCTGTGGCTGAGATTGCCACTAATCAACGGGTACAAGGAGGCGGGGCCTATTTTATTATCTCCCGTTCGTTCGGGCTAAACATAGGCGGTGCCATTGGTATCACCTTATTCCTATCCCAGGCAGTGAGTGTGGCTTTTTATGTCATCGCTTTTGGAGAAGCCTTTGATCCGCTCATTCCATTATTACCCTTTGACATTAATCCCTATTGGCTCAAAAAAGGAATCATCTTTACTGTGATGTCTATCCTTTCCATTGTAGTTCTGATCCGTGGCGCCAATGTGGGCATGAAAGCACTCTATGGAGTCGTCGTTCTACTATTTATCTCCATCGGGTTTTTCTTATTCGGACAGCCACCCCATGGCGAAGTACCTATTGAACTGACTGCCAAAGTAAATAATCCGGACAACTTCTTTTATGTCTTTACCATCATCTTCCCGGCATTTACCGGTATAGCTGCCGGACTGGGATTATCCGGTGATTTACGCGACCCCAAGACCGCCATCCCGCGAGGTACCATTTTGGCCACCTTTGTGGGAATGATTGTATACGTACTGGTAGCCTTCAAATTAGCTGCTTCTTTTACACCAGAAGAGATGGCAAACGATCAGCTCATCATGTCGAAAGCAGCCCTTTGGGGGCCTATTATTCCCATTGGACTGGCAGCCGCTACCCTATCGTCGGCCATTGGTTCGATACTGGTGGCCCCTCGTACGTTGCAAGCCATTGGGTTCGATACCATCTTGCCTTTTCACAATATGAACAGCTGGATATCGCGCGGGCGCCGAAAAGATAATGAACCGATTAACGGCAGTATTGTCACCATTGCCATTGCTTTTTTCTTTGTGATAATCGGTGATGTTAACTTCGTGGCACAAATCATCTCCATGTTCTTTATGGTCACTTATGGTGCCATCTGTCTGATCTCCTTCCTGGAACATTTCGCAGCAGACCCCTCCTATCGCCCGACCTTTAAATACAACAAGTGGATCTTTTCACTGTTGGGGGCTATCCTTTCCTTCTGGCTGATGTTTAAAATGAACTGGGAGTACGCCGCCCTATCTGTCGTCATTATGTCTTTCATTTATTATTTGATTACCAAAGCCAAGCCGGAACGTCAGGGATTGGAAAAACTATTCAAAGGCGTTATTTTCCAGATCAGCCGACAAATACAAATCTTTGTACAACGAGCCAGTAAGGATGAAGTAGAAACCAATTGGCGCCCCTTTGCCATTTGCGTATCTGAGGATTCCTTCAAGCGGCAGTCGGCCTTTGACTTGTTACGCTGGCTCTCCTATAAGCATGGCTTCGGCACCTACATTCATTTCATAAAAGGATTTCTTACCAAAGAGACCCATGATGAATCACAGGAAGTATTATCCCGTTTAATCAAACAAGCCGAAGGCAGCAATAGCCGGGTCTATCTGGATACCATTATCAGTCCGTCGTACACCTCGGCCATAGCACAAGTCATCCAGTTAAGCGGCATTAGCGGGAAAGGTAATAACCTGATCTTATTCGAGTTCTCCCGGTCTAATCCGGAGGCTCTGCGACAAGCTATTGATAACTATAAGCTTTTTGAAGCCACAGGCTTTGATGTGTGCATTCTCAATTCGTCCTATAAAGGATATGGCTACCACCGGGAAATCCATGTTTGGATTAGTGCCAATGACTTCCATAATGCGAACCTGATGATCTTGTTGGCGTATATTATATCCGGTCACCCCAACTGGCACAATTGTGTGATTAAGATTTTCGCCATCTTCCCCGACCATCAAATCGATAAGCAAAGAAGCCGTCTCATGGACTTGATCAAAGAAGGGCGTTTACCAATATCACCGGCCAACATTATCTTTTTACCGTACAGCAGTACTCAAACAGCTCAATCCATCATTCTGGAACACAGTACCGATTCAGACTTAACAGTGGTCGGCTTCAACCCCAATCAGTTTGAACTAGGTGAAGAAATGTTCGTCAATTATGGGGATATGGGCAATATTTTATTTGTTAATACATTTAAAAAGAAAGCGATTGAGTAAACAAATGAAGGCTCAATAAAATAAAATATTACTTTTAAGGGGTAAAACACACACACATGGCCAAGAAGAAAGTCGTTGATGAGTCGTCAACAAAAAATGTATTGTCCCAAATTGATGGGTTTCTGGAACAGCATAAAGCCATTGCCATTGGCACCATCCTGGGCTTGTTTACACTTTTCTCTTTGTTATTGTTTAACCTTCGGGTGAGTGAAGGGGGTGATGACAGTACGTATATCATACGCGCCGTCAACTTCCTGAAAGAAGGAACCTATCCCTCGTTTCAAGGACCTCTTTATCCCATGATCATCTCTTTGGTGGTGGCCCTCTTCGGGATCAAACTGGGTATCCTAAAGTTTTCCTCGTTGGTGTTCATGCTTGGTTCCATGTGGTTATTCTATCGCACATTTGCCGAACGAATCCGCTATTCCATTCTTTTTGGCACCATGCTCATCCTGGCTGTGAGTAGTTATTTCATCTATTTCTCCAGCCAAACCTATTCCGAAGCCCTGTTTCTATTCCTGCAATTACCGATTTTTCTGTTTCTTTTTAAAGACCTTGAACGCCCATCCAATGCTTTAAAGGGAATTAAATCCTATCAATACATTTTTTTAACAGCTGCCTTCATCGTCTTAGGTTATTTAACCCGTACAGTTGGAATCGGTGCACTGGTAGCAGTCACACTATTCTATCTGCTCGGTAAACAATATAAAAAAGCGGGGGCTTTAACCATTAGTTTCCTGATCATACTCATCCCTTTAGTACTCATCAAACTGGCTATTTGGGACAACGGTATTGTGGATGCCGGACAAGCCTCCACACTGATGTATAAGCACCCATATGACATGGCACAAGGCAAAGAAACCATCGCAGGTTTTCTTACACGTTTTGTGGATAACTCCAATCTCTATTTATCCAAGCATTTCTTGAAAATAGGGGGACTCCGAAGCACTGATGTCAAATCAGCTAACGGCCTATTCACACTTCTTTTGTATGGCCTTTTTCTGTTTGGACTATTCAAAGCATTCAAGAAAAACAGATACATGTTGTTTACCGGCATTTACGTATCGGTCATGTTAGGTATTACATTTATAGCCCTGCAGAAGCTTTGGGATCAATACCGCTTAATCATTCCGTTTTTCCCGTTTATGCTGGTTACCATTCTCTATGCGCTCACAGAATTAAGCAAAGCCACGAAAACAAAAGCATCGGCTTATGTCTTAATAGCCTTATTCCTCATTGCTACTTTTGGTTCCATTGGCCAGTCGTTTGATAAGGTTGACTTAATTACGCTACGCAGTAATTTCAAAGGCGACCGCTATAAAGGTTATTCACCCGATTGGGAGCACTATCTGCAAATGACTGAATACGTCGGTGACCATTTGCCAAAAGAATCACTGGCTGCTTGCCGGAAACCCAATATGGCACGTATCTATGCCAATGGTAAGAAATTCTATGGCGTCTATCGATTCGATACTCAGGATGCCGATTCACTCTTGATGCGCCTGAAAGAACGCAAAGTCACCCACGTCATCATGGCCAGTTTGCGCAAGAATCCGGCGGTTAAAAACGGACAAACCATTAATACCATTCAACGCTATTTATACTGGATGACGCGCAAGTATCCGAATCTATTGGAATTACAACACCAGATAGGGAAAGATGCGAAAGACGAACCAGCCTACCTATTCCGAATCAGGTATGAATTAACCGAAGCCCAGGCATCCAACACCGACCAATAATACCCGAACTTTAATCTTAATAACAGATATCACACACCACATACAATTGAGTTGTCGATGAAAGCAAATCCGGAGAGAAAGAAATACTTTGAGTCACGCGCCGCAAATTGGATTAAATATCGAAAGAAAAGAGCCTATTATTGGGATTCCATTACCCGTTACTGCAACTACTTCGTTCATGAGGAAAGTTCTGTGCTGGAGATAGGCTGTGGCTCCGGTGAATTATTGGCAGCGGTAAACGGAAAAAAGAAAACTGGTATTGACTTTTGTGAACCCATCCTGGATCAAGCCAAACAACAATTTCCGGAGATTGACTTTCAGTTAATGGATGCTGAAACCCTGAATCTGGACCAAAGCTATGACGTCATTATCCTGTCAAACCTGGTGGGGGTATTGGATGATATTGAGCATGTGTTTACACAACTCAAAAATGTCTGTCATGAGAAAACACGCATCATTGTCACTTATTATAGTCGCTTGTGGGAACCCGTCATCAGATTTGCCGAATGGGTAGGTATCAAGCATAAAACACCGGAGCAAAACTGGTTATCTACTGCCGATTTATCCAATCTGCTCTATCTAGCCGGATTTGATGTCTATAAGCACAACCGGAGTATGTTCCTCCCGTATAAGATTCCGCTGATCTCACCTTTTTTCAACCGTTTCCTGTCACGCCTGCCGTTAATCAACGGCCTGAGCCTGAATCAATTTGTTTTCGCCCGCCCTTTTCCCCAGCGCCTGACGGATGAAGAGGTAAGCAACCGATACTCCGTTTCAGTCGTTGTTCCCGCCCGTAACGAGAGTGGCAACATCGAAGCCGCTATTCAACGCACACCGGAGATGGGTAAGTATACGGAATTGATTTTTGTGGAAGGGAACTCCACCGACGATACCTGGGAGACCATCCAACAAATGCAGGAGAAATACAAAGACCAGCGCCGTATCAAAATCATGCAACAAAGTGGCAAAGGAAAGGGAGATGCCGTGCGTAAAGGCTATGCTGAAGCCGAAGGCGATATCCTGATGATACTGGATGCGGACCTGACTGTTCCACCGGAGGATCTGCCTAAATTTTATCGCGCCATTACCCGTGGCAGAGGTGAATTCATCAATGGAGTAAGATTGGTGTATCCCATGGAGAAAAATGCCATGCGAACCCTCAACACCATTGGCAATCATTTTTTCAGTAGTGTGTTTAGCTGGTTATTGGAACGCCCCATTAAAGACTCCTTGTGCGGGACCAAAGTCATGTTTCGCCAAGATTATCTCAAACTGGCAGCTAACCGGAAATTTTTCGGGGAGTTTGATCCTTTTGGTGATTTTGACTTGCTCTTTGGCGCCTACAAGCTTAACTTGAAAATGGTGGATTTACCCATCCGTTACCGGGAGCGTAAATATGGTGACACCAACATTTCACGCTTCAGCCACGGTTTTATACTGCTGCGCATGGCAGCTTTTGCGGCAGGTAAAATTAAGTTTTGGTAAGCCAACAATTCATCCTTAGCAGCGTTCATAATTTGGTGGACTGCCTTATTTTTTGAATTTTTACATCCTAAATAAAAGGGATAGATGGAAAAATTAGCAATATTTCCCGGGTCATTTGATCCGTTTACTGTTGGTCATGAGGATGTTGTAAAGCGTGGCTTAAGCCTATTTGAAAACATTGTGATTGCCGTTGGTTATAACGCCAACAAAAGGGACCATTTCCCATTAGACGACCGCATGCAGTGGATCCGGGATGTGTTTGCCAATGACCCCAGGGTATCGGTTGAAAAATACGAAGGATTGACGGTTGATTTTGCCAAGGAAATTGGAGCGACACATATCCTTAGAGGTATCCGCACCTCAGCTGATTTTGAGTACGAACGGGCCATTGCCCAGGTTAATAAGGCGATGAGTAACATCGATTCGGTCTTTCTGTTAACCACTCCGGAACATACTCCGGTGAACAGTTCCATTGTTCGCGACATCCTGAAACATGGCGGCGACGCCAGCATGTTTTTACCCGATCAGATCAAAATAAACATTGAGAAATCGTCCAACCGATAGATGAAGAGACCGTTACTGATTAGTCTTTTAAGTGCCTGGTGCTGGCTATCCGTCTGGGGAGCCATACCTATTGACACCGTAGTGATTAAAGGTTATGCCCAAGAATATGCCGGTATTAACCTGATCTTACAGACTGTTGGTAATCCTATCTCCGCTGAGAAACACAACCTGGCCTCGTTCCAGGTGGATGAAAAAGGTAACTTCTATCACTCTTTTCTGGTTTCCGAAATCACACCCGCCACACTTGATGTGGGGCGCTTTCGGGGTACCATCTATTTTGAACCGGGTAAATCCTATGAACTGGTGCTCCCCCCTTTTGAGCCTCGGTCAGATGCCGACCGGTTCAACCCGTTTTTTGTACCTGAAAATGTAGTCATTGGGATTGCCAATGGTGATGCTCAACAGCTAAATAACCAGATACGTGATTTCCAGGACGCCTTTTCCGTACGTTATGATGCCAATGCCTTTCAAATCTTCTCGACAGGCGATAAACAGAAGGCCTCCTCCATCATACACGAACTGGATAGTATTTTTCCGGCCTCGACGGGTAGCTATTTTGAAAACTATAAGCACTACACTTACGGGCAGTTAGAGTTCCTGTCACACAAGCGTCAGAAAAAGACGGTGATGACCAAGTTCTTTGGCAACGACTCCGTACATACACAATTACCGGCGTATTGGGAGACTTTTAACCTCATGTTCAAAGACTTCTTTACGTATTACTTCCCGACGAAAAGCGGGCGCAGTTTACGCAATGCCTTTCGTGAAGGGGGTAACTTTGATACCTTGTCACTGGTACTATCGGGCGATCCCCTTTTTGCAGCTGAAGAGTTCCGGGAAACGGTGCTTTTAAAAGGCATGTACGACGCTTTCTATTCGGGGCGATATGACGATCAGCGACTCATTGATCTGTTTCACGATGCTTCGGAAAATGGCTGTAATGCCCAAATAAAAACCCTGGCCCGTGGCCTCCATAAAAAAGTTAACTGGCTACGCATTGGTTCCCAGGCACCCGATTTTAAACTATACCGCATTAATGGCCATGAAAAAGCATTGAAAGACTACAAAGGTCAATTCATCTATCTGAACTTCATGCACACCGACAACCATGCCTGCATGAAGGATTTACAACTTTTAGATGTAATCTCGAAGAAGATGAGACGTGAGGTGCGCATTGTGACCATTATTATGGATGAAAATCCGGATAAAGCTAAACAGATCATTAAAAAGAATAAGTACAAGTGGGAATTTCTCCATTACCTGGCACAGGCCGATATTGCCCTGGATTATAACATTAAAGCTTTACCGACTTACTTCCTGATTGATCCGGATGGAATCTTACGGCTCTCACCGGCCCCCTCTCCAGAAGAAAATTTCGGTCCGCTCTTCTTAGAAGCCGTTCGCAGTTACCGCTACGATCAGATGCGCAAGAACCGACCAAAGGAGAAATCAATATATGATTTATAAGCCTTTCTGCTTATTGTTTAAATTGCCACATTCAAACTGTTGAATTCCAACAGATGATTCCTTAAATTGAGATCTCACTTCAATTTATTTAACATGAAAGCAATTGCCTTAATCAACCTTTTCATTTTATTAGCACTATCCCTATGTGCTCAAACATCGGAATCCGGAACCTTTTACCTGAGTAAATCAATACCTGGAACCCTTGAAGAAGTCGCTCCTAAAGTAAAAGCGGAGTTGAAAAAGCACCACTTTGGTATTATTACCGAAATAGACATGCAGAAAAGCCTGAAGGAGAAACTGGATGTGGCCATTCCTGCTTACCGGATCTATGGCGTATGTAATGTGAAACTGGCACACCAATTACTTGAGCTGGAAAATAACATAGGTGTCCTACTCCCCTGCAAAATGGTTTTAAAACAGAAAGATTCTCAAACAGTGGAAATTGCCTTTATTGATCCGCAGCACTTGATTGCAATAACCGGTAAGAGTGAATTAACAGCTATCGGCAATCAGGTAAAAGTCACTTTTGAAAAGGTTTTGGCCGAATTATAGAATACCTCATAAGGACTCCTTATACCAATTAAAACGATTGATAAAAATATCAATCTATGATGGTGTGTCGGCATTATACCAGGGCAATATGATATTTAATTGGTACAATAAGCAAAATGCTTATTCAATCATTTTGTTATACAACTGATATTATAAGGAAGATGTCGTTCTTAATTTTGACCGATCTCCGGAAAACGGAAGTGATAACTTTTACCAGTCAGATAGACTAAGCCATGAACGATGGAGACTGGTAGGAAGTTAAACTTCTTGAGAAAGGCATCATATACCCGGTTATTGTAATCGGTTATCAAAAAAGGGATTGAATCCGGATGTAACAAACTCTTTTTGAGCCGTTCGATCTTAACCGGATAAGCCGCATTAAATCCCTTGACGGATACACCCCGGCCACTTTTCGCCGCCCTAAATAACCCTAACACCG
>Ga0193953_1000228_pt1 | contig 31649 bp, 22 predicted proteins | sample BB_4_MG_FD_140325 | JGI IMG/M metagenome (GOLD analysis project Ga0193953, IMG submission 140325) | Microbial mat bacterial communities from the Broadkill River, Lewes, Delaware, United States - BB_4_MG | ecosystem: Environmental > Aquatic > Freshwater > River > Microbial mats | place: USA...
CATTTTCTTCTAAAATCAATAATGCCACCCCATCATCCACTAACTCCCCAGCGGCAAAATTAACTTGGGTCACGACCCCATCATGTGGTGCTTGAATGGTGTACTCCATTTTCATCGCTTCCATCACAATCAGTGCATCCCCTTGTTTAACCTTTGCGCCTTCCTCTGTGAGGACAGAAACAATTTTACCTGTCATCGGTGCCGTTAAATTACCCGCTTGTTCATGATCATCTTCATCAAATAAAGCAGGATCATGCACCACTAAACGATGGCTGGTACCATAACTCATAATGGTTAATTCATTACCATGACGTACCATTGTCGCTTTAGTGCGATCACCGCCTAAATCAGCTAATAAGTTACCTTCACCATCAAACTCCCCACGGACTAACAAATTTGATCCACTAGGCAGTGATAATAAATAGCCTTCTTGTTGGAAATCTGCACGCACTTCTAGCTGCGTATCACCATCTAAGAAACACACTAAATGATGATTGCCGCCATTCATACGCCAACCTGTGGCACTGTTCCACGGTGAATAAGGATCATAAGAACCTTGTGCGCGGTTACTAATTTCATCATTACGACGTAATAATTCATCTAAGCAGGCTAAAGCTAAAACCTTATCTGATACCGCTTCAGCATCAGGGAATAAATCAGCCTCGTGACGGGGAATAAAGCCTGTATCCACATCATTCGCCACATAAGCAGGGTGGGCAGACGTGGCAGCTAGAAAATCAATATTTGTGGTCACACCGACCACTTGATATTCACTGAGTGCCGCACGTAACTGGCGTAATGCACCAGCACGATCCGTATCCCACACAATCAATTTTGCAATCATCGGATCATAATGCACACTGACAGAATCACCTTCCCGTACCCCTGTATCAACACGCACATGTGCATTTTCTTTAGGGGTACGTAAATGTTTTAACCGCCCTGTGGCAGGTAAAAAATTATTATTTGGATCTTCTGCATAAACACGTGCTTCAATCGCATGTCCTGTAATTTGTAACTGCGCTTGTGTTTTGGGTAAAACTTGCCCTGATGCAACCAATAATTGCCATTTAACTAAGTCTTGTCCTGTGATCATTTCGGTCACAGGATGCTCCACTTGTAAACGCGTGTTCATTTCCATAAAGTAGAATGAACCATCTTCATCAAGCAAAAACTCTACTGTTCCCGCGCCAACGTAACCAATGGCACGCGCGGCGGCAATCGCAGCTTCACCCATTTGCTGACGCAGCTCTTCAGGCATATCAGGCGCAGGGGCTTCTTCTAAAATCTTTTGATGGCGGCGTTGAATTGAACAATCACGTTCAAATAAGAACACTGCATTATCTAAAGTATCTGCAAACACTTGGATTTCGATATGACGTGGCTTAGTTAAATATTTTTCAACCAGCATTTTGTCATCATTAAAAGAAGATAAAGCTTCACGTTTAGCCGCTGCAAACTCGGCAGAAAATTCATCTTCTGACCAAACAATACGCATTCCCTTACCACCACCACCAGCGGTAGCTTTTAATAAAACAGGGTAGCCAATTTTATTTGATTCAGCACGGATTAAATCCTCAGATTGATCATCACCGTGATACCCTGGTACGAGCGGAACACGGGCTTCTTCCATAATCTGCTTAGCCGCACTTTTCGACCCCATTGAGGCAATCGCAGAAGGGGGAGGACCAATAAAAGTAATCCCATTTTCTGCACAAGCTGTCGCAAAGCCTTCATTTTCAGATAAGAAACCATATCCGGGGTGGACTGCTTGTGCACCACATTGTTTGGCAACCTCTAAAATCACATCAGCTTTTAAATAACTTTCACGCGCTGGGGCAGCACCGATATGATAGGCTTCATCTGCCATTGCCACGTGCATGGCATTTTTATCCGCATCCGAGTACACAGCAACGGTACGAATCCCCATTTGTTTGGCGGTACGCATAACACGACACGCAATTTCGCCACGGTTTGCAATTAAAATTTTATCAAACATAGTAAAAATCCCGCTGCTTTATACGTCTTGCCATGCTGGGCGACGTTTCTCTAAAAATGCACCTAAACCTTCTTGCCCTTCAGGAGAAATACGCAGGGCGGCAATGCGCTCGGCAGTATCTTCAATCATGGCAGTATCTACATCACCATGCTCTACCGCAAAAATTAATGATTTTGCCGCAGCCACTGCACAAGGACCGTTTTGTAATAAGCCTGAAACCATGCTTTCAACTGTGTCATCTAAAGCATCAGGTGCCACAACTTCATGCACTAAACCAAGCTGTTGTGCAGTGTTTACATCAAAACGTTCAGCTGTTAAGAAATAGCGACGTGATGCTTGTGCACCGATGGCACGTACAACATAAGGCGAGATCACCGCAGGAATTAAGCCCAGTTTGACTTCAGATAAGCAAAAGCTGGCTTTTTCACTGGCAATTACAATATCACAGCAGGCAACTAAACCAACGCCCCCACCATATGCCGCGCCTTGTACCGCAGCAATAGTGGGTTTGCTAACAAAATTTAAAACACGCATCAGCTCACCCAATGCCATCGCATCACGATGGTTTTCTTCTTTGGTATAGGCGACCATGCGCTTCATCCAATTTAAATCCGCGCCAGCGGAAAAGCTTTTTCCAGCAGCGGCTAAAAGGATGACTTTCACAGCAGGATTTTTATCCAATGCGTGTAATTGTGCCGTCATGTCTGCAATCAATACATCATCAAAAGCATTGTGCAAAGCAGGACGGTTCATCGTTAAGGTGGCAACACCACGCTTATCAATATCGAGAATTAAGTTTTCTTCACTCATGGGGATTACATCCGAAATACGCCGAAGGTGGTTTTTTCAATCGGTGTATTCAAGGAAGCTGATAAACCGAGTCCAAGTACCATACGTGTGTCCGCAGGATCAATCACACCATCATCCCATAAGCGGGCACTGGCGTAATAAGGGTGTCCTTGGAATTCGTATTGCTCACGTACAGGCTGTTTAAAGCTTTCTTCGTCTTCCGCTGACCATGTTTCACCGCGTGCTTCTAAGTTATCACGCTTAACTTGGGCTAATACGCCCGCTGCTTGCTCCCCACCCATTACGGAAATACGCGAGTTTGGCCACATCCATAAGAAGCGAGGGCTGTAAGCACGTCCACACATGCCGTAGTTTCCTGCGCCAAAACTTCCACCAATTAATACAGTAAATTTAGGTACATTGGCACACGCCACAGCGGTCACCATCTTCGCACCATCTTTAGCAATACCGCCTGATTCATACTTACTACCGACCATAAAGCCTGTAATATTTTGTAAGAAAACTAAAGGAATACCGCGTTGGCTGCATAACTCAATAAAATGTGCCCCTTTTGAGGCTGATTCAGAGAATAAAATACCGTTATTGGCAACGATACCAACGGGATAGCCCCAAATATGAGCAAAACCACAGACTAAGGTTGTACCATAAAGTTGTTTAAATTCATCAAATTCTGATCCATCAACGATACGTGCAATGATTTCACGTACATCAAAGGGTTTTTTAGTGTCGGTAGGGATAACACCGTAGAGTTCTTTAGGATCGTAAAGCGGTTCAACAGGTTGACGCAAAGCGATATTAGGCTGTTTGACACGATTCAGTTTACTAACAATATTACGTGCAATAGATAAGGCATGACGATCATCACGTGCGTAATGATCAGTTACCCCAGAGGTACGACAATGCACATCTGCTCCGCCTAAATCTTCAGCACTGACGACTTCACCCGTCGCTGCTTTCACTAAAGGCGGCCCACCGAGGAAAATAGTCCCTTGCTCTTTTACAATCACACTTTCATCAGACATGGCGGGCACATACGCCCCACCAGCCGTACATGATCCCATGACCACGGCAATTTGTGGGATACCTTTAGCAGACATATTGGCTTGGTTAAAGAAAATACGTCCAAAGTGTTCTTTATCAGGGAAGACTTCATCTTGTTTAGGAAGGAATGCTCCGCCTGAATCAACAAGGTAAATACAAGGTAGGTGGTTGGTGGCAGCAATTTCTTGGGCGCGTAAATGCTTTTTAACTGTTAAGGGGTAATAAGTACCGCCTTTTACCGTGGCATCGTTAGCAAGGATCATGCACTCTTGCCCATGCACACGCCCGATTCCTGCGATGAGACCTGCGGCAGGCACATCGCCGTTATACATATTAAAGGCAGCAAGTTGAGAGAGCTCTAAAAACGGCGAGCCGACATCAAGTAAAGTCCGTACACGTTCACGAGGTAATAATTTTCCTCGCGCTAAATGTTTTTCTCGTGCACGCTCACCACCGCCTAAGCTGATGGTATCTACTTTTTCATGCAAATCATCAACAACAGCTTGCATCGCTGCTGCATTCTCTTTAAACGCCGCTGAGCGGGAGTCAAGTTTGGATTTTAAGGTCGCCATAAGTGATTCGTGTTCCTCGTGTCCTCATTTCCTTGGCTTAGGAAAAGTATAAAACGTCAACGAATAAAAGGATTTCTATGATTATAGTTTATAGTTGTTATTACGGAGAGAGTCTGTGCTATAAAAAAATCCCCTTCTTTTTATCAGAAGGGGCAAGCAATGGCATCTCACTTGAGTAGGAGAGATCAACTCTAAGTAAAGATGTTCGGATATAAAACGGGGCTGTTTAGCTTTCGTTTGCTAAAGCACGGCTGATGACCATGCGTTGCACTTCACTAGTGCCTTCATAAATTTGAGAAATACGCACATCGCGGTAAATACGTTCAACAGGGAAATCAGCTAAGTAGCCGTATCCGCCGTGAATTTGAATCGCATCAGAGCAGACTTTTTCAGCCATTTCAGAGGCAAAAACTTTTGCCATCGAGGCTTCTTTTAAACACGGCTTATCTTGGTCGCGCAACATCGCTGCACGCCATACCATTAAACGTGCTGCATCAATTTGGGTTGCCATATCGGCTAATTTAAAGGCGATAGCTTGATGATGTAAAATCGGTTTACCGAAGGTTGTACGTTCTTTGGCATACTCTAGTGCAGCTTCATAGGCAGCCCGTGCCATGCCTACACACTGGGAGGCAATACCAATGCGCCCGCCTTCTAAATTACTTAAGGCAATTTTATAGCCTTCCCCTTCTTCACCAAGGCGATTTTCAACAGGAATACGTAAATTATCAAAGACAATTTGGGCAGTATCAGAGGCGTGTTGTCCCATTTTTTCTTCAATATTTGCCACCACATACCCATCATTTTTTGTGGGGACAATAAAGGCTGTAATGCCTTTTTTACCTGCTTCTGGATCGGTGACCGCAAACACAATGGCAGTATCAGCATATTTTCCAGAAGTAATAAATTGTTTGGTGCCATTAATCACATAATGATCACCGTCTCGTACTGCACGGGTACGTAAATCAGCGGCATCAGACCCTGCTTGGGGTTCAGTTAAGCAGAATGCACCAAGGTGTTCACCACTAGCCAGTGGTTTTAAATAAGTTTCTTTTTGTGCTTCTGTACCAAATTTTAAAATAGGCATACAGGCAACGGAGTTTGTAACACTGATAATGGTGGAACATGCGCCATCCCCTGCGGCAATTTCTTCAATCGCCACCCCTAATGCAACATAACCTGCCCCCACACCGCCCCATTCTTCAGGCGTGATAATACCAAAAAATCCCAGTTCACCCATTTGAGAAAGGGCTTCTTTCGGGAAAGTATGATTTTTATCCCAATCGGCAGCATTGGGAGCCAGTTGTTCACGGGCGAAATCACGCGCCATGTCACGAATCATTTCTTGTTCTTGGGTGAGAAACATAAACGTGTCCTTTATTGACATCTAAAGCATGGGTAGGGGAGGCATAGTACAAGATAGCCCAATTATATAAGCTATCTTGATAGATTGATGACTAAATTTATAGGCGTTCAACCGCTACGGCTGTGGCTTCACCACCACCAATACATAAGGAGGCAACCCCTTTTGTTTTACCATGTGTTTCTAAGGCAGCTAATAGGGTCACTAAAATACGTGCGCCTGATGCACCAATAGGATGACCTAAAGCACATGCACCACCGTGTACGTTTACTTTTTCATGCGGTAAGTTTAGCTCACGCATCCCTGCCATCGTCACGACAGCAAAGGCTTCGTTAATTTCGTATAAATCAACTTCTTCAGCAGTCCAACCGACTTTAGCCAGTAAGTTATTCATTGCACCCACAGGAGCTGTTGTGAATAAATGTGGCTCTTGTGCATGTTGGGAATGACCACGAATCACAGCAACGGGAGTTAAACCGCGTTTTTCTGCTTCAGATTGGCGCATCATTACAAGTGCAGCAGCCCCATCAGAGATAGAGCTAGAGTTTGCAGGGGTCACAGTACCATCTTTACGAAAAGCAGGTTTTAATTGAGGAATTTTATCAATCCGTGCATTCCCCGGTTGCTCATCTGTATCAAATACAGTTTCACCTTTACGAGATTTTACGGTAACAGGTGCAATCTCATTTTTAAAATGCCCTGCTTCAATGGCTGCATTAGCACGATTTAAGGAAGCAATGGCAAAGTTATCTTGTTCTTCACGTGTAAAACTGTACATATCTGCACATTCTTCCGCAAAGGTACCCATTAAACGCCCTTTATTTTCATAAGCGTCTTCAAGCCCATCAAAGAACATGTGATCTAAAACTTGGTTATGACCTAAGCGCATTCCGTTACGGGCTTTAGGCATCATGTATGGGGCATTGGTCATGCTTTCCATACCACCAGCAATCACAACATCTTGTGTGCCAGCCACTAAGGTATCATGGGCAACCATCACTGCTTTTAAGCCTGAACCACATACCTTACTGATTGTTGTGCAACCTGCATGTAAAGGTAAGCCCCCATTTAGAGCAGCTTGACGGGCAGGTGCTTGTCCAACACCAGCAGGTAATACGCAGCCCATGAAGACTTCTTGTACATCTTCTGCGGCAATGTTCGCGCGTTCTACAGCAGCTTTAATCGCAACGCCCCCTAGTTCAGGTGCGGTCACGCTACCAAACATACCTTGGAACCCCCCCATTGGGGTACGTGCACTGCTAACAATAACAATTGGATCATTTGCCATGAAAAAATCTCTTTTCTTTTTAGTGTGAAAGATAACCAGATAATATAGTAATAGAAATTATGTTACAGGGTGCGCTTATTTTTTTACGCTATCCTATTTTGCTAGATAAAACCTAAACATAATGATTGACTATAAAAATAACTTAAGGCGTGGTACGGCATTTTACCCATAAAGAAGGGATAGCTTCCCCCACAACTTGAGCCTCTTGGTTTATCGTCTGCCATTGCATTTTTATAACACCCCAGCCAGGGCGGGAGCGTGAAGGAATACATTCTAATACGGTTGCCACAACATGAAGGGTATCATTTGGGCGGGTAGGACGTGGCCAGCGCATGGCTTCTAAACCCAGTCCAATAATACCATTAACAATATTTATTCCACTGGTTTCAACAATCAGGCGCATACTCAGTACACTGCAATGCCAACCACTAGCAACCAACTCGGTAAAGACGCTGTCTTTAGCTTGTTCTTCATCAAGGTGAAAGGCTTGCGGGTCATACTGGTGGGCAAATGTTTTGATTTCATCCAGTGTAATCGTGTGCTTTGCAGTAGAAAAGGCATCGCCTACAGCAAAGTCTTCAAAATAACGAACAGTCATAATTTTTCCTTACATCGCGCTTTTATATTTCTGCTTTATTACTTTTTAAGCAGTTATTATCTATTAGCGTAATATGATAGCAAGCATTACATTATTGCTTATCATACACTTCTCACCTAAGGAAACTTAAGCATACTCGTTTTACTAAATAAAATTGCTCAAAGGGGCGTAACCCTGCGTTATTCTCACCCTAGCCCCTTGGAGCAGCTAAATCGTTTTACACTTTATTTGGTCTCATTAAACAGTTCACGACCAATTAACATACGGCGAATTTCAGAGGTGCCTGCACCGATTTCATACAGTTTAGCATCACGCAAATAACGCCCTGTAGGATATTCATTAATGTAGCCATTTCCGCCTAAAGTTTGAATCGCTTCTAATGCCATCCATGTGGCTTTTTCAGCAGAATATAAAATGGCACCTGCAGAATCTTTACGTGTGGTTTCACCCCGTGCACAAGCTTTAGCAACCGCGTATACATAAGCACGACTGGTATTTAAGGCTGTGTACATATCGGCTAATTTACCTTGCATCAGTTGGAATTCACCAATTGGTTGCCCGAACTGCTCACGCTCGTGTAAATACGGTACAACTACATCCATACAGGCTTGCATAATACCGATAGGACCGCCTGATAAGACAACGCGCTCGTAGTCTAAGCCGCTCATGAGGACATTCACCCCACGACCGACTTCACCTAATACATTTTCTTCAGGGACTTCACAGTCTTCAAACACTAATTCACAAGTATTAGAACCACGCATGCCTAATTTATCGAGTTTTTGTGCGGTTGAAAAACCTTTAAAATCTTTTTCGATAATAAAGGCAGTCATACCGCGTACACCTGCGTCTAAATCAGTCTTGGCGTAAACCACTAACACATCAGCATTAGGACCATTAGTAATCCACATTTTATTACCGTTTAAAATGTAATGATCACCTTTTTTATCTGCACGTAGCTTCATGCTGACTACGTCAGAACCTGCCCCCGGTTCACTCATGGCTAAAGAGCCAACGTGCTCACCGCTGATAAGCTTAGGTAAATATTTTTGTTTTTGGGCTTCATTCCCATTACGGTGAATTTGGTTCACACATAAATTAGAATGTGCGCCATAACTTAAGCCAACAGAGGCAGAAGCACGGCTAATTTCTTCTACTGCAATAACGTGCTCAAGGTAACTCATGCCTGCACCACCGTACTCTTCTGCTACGGTCACACCTAATAAGCCCATATCACCGAATTTTTGCCATAAATCAGCTGGGAACTCATTGTCGCGATCAATGTCAGCAGCACGTGGCGCGATTTCATTGGTAGCAAAATCTGCCACCGCATCACGTAACATGTCGGCAGTATCGCCTAAATCAAAATTTAACGAAGGAAAGCTGGTGGTCATCGTAATTCCTTAATCTTATTATTTGCAGCGCGGCTTTATAGTTAAGCCGTCTAATGCGTAACTATCATATTTAACGTTTACGTAAACGTCAAGTTTTTTCTAGAAAAAAAGAGTGTGAGGGACATAAATCACCTGCCTCACCTCTTTTTTTATTTTATTTTATTTGATGTTTCACGTGCCAGAATTTCAGCACAATGTTGCTCTGCATTGTGTAAATCAGTCAACATAATATCAATATCTTTTCGCTGTTGTTCCAACACTTTACGATGTGTTTTTATTTTATCTACAAGTAAGTTTAACTGCTTAGCTTCATCTTTTTCATAATCATAGATATGTAAGATTTCACGAATTTCACTTAAACTTAAGCCTAAACGCTTTCCACGTAAAATGAGCTTTAAACGGGTACGGGAACGGTTAGTATAAATCCGTGTTTGTCCCTGACGTTTTGGGTTTAATAGTCCTTCGGCTTCATAAAAACGAATCGTTCGCGTCGTGACTTTAAACTCTTGAGCAAGTTGGCTAATGGTGTAGTGTTCCATTTCTGCTGTCATAGTGGTGTCCTATCAAATTTACAGACAACCCTGATTATTGTAATGCCTCCATACCTAAACGGCTAAGAAGTTGATTATCATGATCACTATCAGGATTATCGGTCACAAGTAATTTTTCTCCGTAAAACATTGAGTTTGCCCCCGCAAAAAAGCATAAAGCTTGGAGTTCATCACTCATACTTTCACGTCCCGCAGACAAGCGAATAAACGATTGTGGTAATAAAATGCGTGCTACGGCAACACAACGCACAAATTCCAGTGGATCGGTGTCATCAACATGTTCAAGGGGGGTGCCTGCCACTTTAACCAGTTGGTTAATGGGCACGCTTTCAGGGTGTTGGGGTAAGTTAGCTAAGGTTTGTAACATAGAAGCACGGTCATTATCACTTTCGCCCATGCCAATAATGCCACCTGAACAAACTTTAATCCCTGCATCACGCACATGTTCCAAGGTATCTAAGCGATCTTGATAAGTACGTGTAGTGATAATGCTGCTGTAATAAGCGGCAGAGGTATCAAGATTATGGTTGTAATAATCCAGCCCAGCCTCTTTTAATTCAGCAGTTTGTTCATCCGTTAGCATACCTAGTGTAACACAGGTTTCTAAACCTTGCGCTTTTACATCACGTACCATTTGCAAGACTTTATCAAAGTCATCACGACGTTTGGGACTACGCCATGCAGCCCCCATACAAAAACGACTGGCACCATTTTCCTTCGCTTTTTTAGCTGCCTCTACCACCACTTCTGCATTCATTAAAGGTTCAGGCTCAACTTCTACTTTAAAATGGGCACTTTGTGGACAATAGGCGCAATCTTCAGAGCATTTACCTGTTTTTATGTTTAGCAATGTACTTAATTGTACTTTATTTGGATCAAATACAGCCCGATGAATAGTCTGTGATTTAAACACTAAATCATTAAAAGGTAATGCAAATAAAGCACGCACTTCATCCAACTGCCAATTATGGCGTGGTGCGGTGTCTATAGATGTTGATGTCATTAAAAGAATCCCCTTTTGGGTAAAATTAAAAATCGCTTAGTATGCGCATTTTTTTCACAAGAGAAAAGTTTTTTATTATTGCGTTTAATTTTGTGACCTAAAAAGTAAATATCTACGTCTTTATAAAAATATTTTATTATTGAAACGTATTTGATGGATTGTTACAATCTTATAAATAAATAAATTATTATATTTTAATATAATTAATTAACGATAAAAATCAAGTATAACAAATACTTGTATTCTTTCTGAGGTAGGGGTAAGTTATTAACATGAATAATGACTACATTAGCTCTAAATGTAAATTATTATAAATACAGCTTATAACATGTTATCAAGCGTTAACGGAGTATCCTCTAATGGATGAACAAAAGCTAAAAAAATCCAAAAAAGGTTTTATTACACTGACTTTAATTACTTTTATAATCAGTGTATTTGCTGTAGCAGGCTTTACGGTTGTTTTGGAAGAAACAAATAAAACAGAATTCTGTGTTTCTTGTCACAGTATGGAAAACAACTACAAAGAGCTTAAAGAATCGGCTCATTGGAATAATGCTGCAGGGGTTCATGCAGAGTGTAGTGATTGTCATGTCCCGAAAGAATTTTTACCTAAAATGAAGGCAAAAATTTTAGCGGCAAAAGATATTTGGCATGAAATGATCGGTACCATTGATACGCCAGAAAAATTTGAAGCACACCGCTGGGATATGGCAAATAGAGTGTGGGCTAAAATGAAAGCCAACGATTCCCGTGAATGTCGTAGTTGTCACTCTTTCGAGCATATGGATCCTGATGAGCAAGATAAATTTGCAGCAAGAAAACATTTACGTGCACAAAAACAAGGAAAAACCTGTATTGACTGCCATAAAGGTATCGCACATGAAGAACCTGATGAGCCTGATGAAGATGAAGTAGAAGAAGAAAAAGTCTAAATTGATACAGAAAGCAAAGTAATAAATAATGTATAGGTAATTAAAAAAAATTATACTATGCTTATTTGAATGCTGAATTAATTCCGAACATATAGATTATTTTACCTCTAACACAAGTAAAATAATCTATAAAAAATAAATGCAGCATTGAGAAACTCATTGCTTTTGCATGACCCATCATAACAAGGAGAGATTATTTATGAAAATTAAGGCGTATAAATACGCCCTGTTATTGACTGGAAGTTTGTTGCTAAATGCCCCAACATGGGCAACAGACTTTCAAACAGGGATGTTAGTGAATACTTGTGCTGGTTGTCACGGCCCTGATGGGGTTAGTACAGGACCTGCAAGCCCAACTATTGCAGGGATGGCAGAAGAGAGTTTTGTTGAATCTATGTTAGCGTTCAAATCAGATGAACGCCCATCTACTATCATGGGGCGTATTGCCCGTGGTTACACAGATGCTGAAATTAACCAAATGGCTGGTTATTTCAAAACGCTTACCTTCCAACGTGCTGTGCAGCCTTTTGATGCAGATAAAGCCAAACGGGGTAAAAACCTGCATAAAAAACATTGTGAAAAATGTCACATTGAAGGCGGCAGAAAAGATGAAGATGGTTCAAGTATTCTTGCAGGACAATGGCAAGCCTATTTAGAAGCCAGCTTTGAAGACTTCCAATCAGGAGGTCGAAGTATGCCGAAGAAAATGAAAAAACGTATGAAAAAAATGGTCAAGCAAGGCGGAGATACCGCGATTGAAGACGTTATTCATTACTACACCAGCCAACAAAAATAAGGAGGATGCACTATGACTCAGTTAAATCGTCGTCATTTTCTTAAACTCAGTGCGGGCGCAGCGGCAGCCAGTTCATTAACGCTTCCTCATTTTGCCCATGCAGGCACGCAAAAAGTAGTGATCATTGGGGGAGGGGTTGGGGGTGCCACCGCAGCACGTTACCTCAAAATTGCGGATCCTGCTGTAGAAGTGATTTTAGTTGAACCTAAAAAAACTTATCACACCTGTTTTATGAGTAACGAAGTACTCTCTGGTGAGCGTAAAATGGAAAGCATCAGTTTTGGCTATGATAATATAGCCAAAATGGGTGTCAAAGTGATACACAGTGCTGCAAAAGCCATTGATGCGACTAAAAAAGTTGTGACATTAGTAGATGAGAGCAGTGTTGCTTATGACCGTTTAATTGTCTCCCCAGGGATTGATTTCAAATGGGAAGACCTTGAAGGTTATGATGCAGAAGTTGCCAAAAAGATTCCTCATGCATGGCAAGCAGGTGAGCAAACCAAAACTTTACGCAAACAGCTTGAAGAGATGAAAGATGGGGGGACTGTTATTATTGGAGTGACCCCACCTAATAATAGCTTCCGCTGCCCTCCAGGACCTTACGAGCGTACAGGTTTAATTGCCAGTTACTTAAAACACCATAAGCCTAAATCTAAAGTATTAGTTTTAGATGCTAAAGAGAAGTTTTCTAAACAAGGCTTATTCGTAGCAGGTTGGAAAGACCGCTATGGTTATGGTACAGATAACAGCATGATTGACTGGGTACCTGCTTCTAAAGAAGGTAAAATTGTTGCAGTAAATGCAGCAGATAACACTGTGGTAGCAGGGGAGTTAGAAGACTCTCATAAAGGGGATGTTATTAACATCATCCCACCACAGAAAGCAGGTAAAATTGCGTTTATTGCAGGCTTAACCGATAAAACGGGTTGGTGTCCTGTTAATAAGAAAACTTTTGAATCCACCATTCATAAAGATATCTATGTGATTGGGGATGCTTCTATTGCTAGTAAAATGCCTAAATCAGGCTATTCTGCTAACTCACAAGCAAAAGTGTGTGCTGTGGCGGTCATCAGTTCCTTAAAAGGCACTGAAATGGTTGTCCCTTCTTATGTGAATACATGTTACAGCGCAATTGACAGTGATTACGGTATTTCTGTTGCAGCAGTTTACCGCTATTCTGATGCAGATAACATGATTATGCCTGTTAAAGGCGCAGGGGGCTTAAGTCCTGCTGATGCTTCTGCAGCAGATCGTAAACGTGAGATTGGTTATGCACATAGTTGGTTTAATAATGTAACCAAAGATATCTTTGGTTAAACTTAAATCACCAACTGTATAATAACAGTGTTATGAATAAAAATACCCGCTACGGCGGGTATTTTTTTGTGTGGTGATAAAGTTAAGCTGTATTTTACTTAGCCCTTGATTAAAAATCTAAAATTTATAAGCTTTTTTACCCTTAGTACTTTAAAACTATTTAAGGTAGTCCCATTATGTATTTTCATAAATATTTAAGAGGGTAATATGGCTATTCAAACACATTTCATGAAGTTCAATGAAAAAATTTACTTAACTAATCAATCTAATGGATATAAAAAAGCCTCTGAGAAAGATAAAAGTATCTTAGCTGAAATTGAAATAGCTTTTAAAGAAGCTGGCTATCCTGTAATAGAAATATTTTATCAAGGGTCATTTGCAGTTCACACTGCAATAATAAGCCTTCAAGGCGATTTTGATATTGATCGTGCGCTGGTTATTGACAGTACAACCGCCCCTAAAAACCCTATAGAACCTAAAAAAATTGTATTTGATGTTCTTTCAAAACGTAACTTCAAGAATCCAAAAATAAAAAAACCGTGTGTTACAGCAGATTATACCTCTACAAACCTGCATATTGATTATACAATTTATCAATATGATGGCTCTAGTTATAAATTAGCGGTTGGAAAAGAACATGCAGCAGATACTGAATGGTCTCCCTCTGATACGAAAGGGCTTATTGATTGGATCAATAATAAAGAGAACTATGGTGAAAATAAAATCAATAAAAATAAGCAATTTAAACGTTTAGTCCGCTATATGAAACGCTGGCGAGATGAGAATTTTACAGATGAGACAATATGTAAAAAGGTATTTTCTATTGCTTTAACTGTTATGTTAAAAGAGCAATTTAAACCAACTTATTCTGCTACAGGAGTTGAAGATGATTTACGTGCTTTAAAAAGTACCATTGATAATATCATTGCGGGCGAATATATCCGTTTTGCTTCTGATGGTGAACGTTTATGCGTTAAATTACCTACTGCACCATGTCGTGATATCTTTCAGCATAAAGATGGTGCAGAAAAAAAAGATGGCAGTGATCTTACAGTTGGTGAGCAATTTAAAAATAAATTGAATTTATTACAATCTAAATTGCAAGAAGCAATTGATGAAGCTGATGAAATTAAACAGTGCACTATTCTCAATGGTGTATTTGGTCGTGATTTTAAAATTCCGAAGAAAAGTAATAATGCTAGCAAAGTTGCTGCGGGTGCTTCTGTCTTTTCATCAGCGGGCGCATCAGGTACTTCACAAGGTGCATAGTCTATTTTCTTACTTAATATTATGCCAACAAGGCAAAGCTGAGGTAAGAAATGGATTATGATAATCTTCTTACTTTTCTTCTTGATAAGCCAGATATTGAAGCAAGTTCACAACACTACAATAATAGCGATGTTATTGCAGTAACCTTTTTGGCAGGAGAGCAGGAGGTTACATTATTTCATTTTTTAGAAGAAGAGTTTTCTGCACTTCCCACTTTTCATTTATTTCAAGCTTCTAAATTTGGGCAATTAGCACATGTTCTTCCTGTTGAAGGTGATTTAGGCTGGATTTGTGTTAATCAACAAGATTCTGTATCCGTTAATTTTGAGTGTCCCGAATTAGCATTTTATGAATCAATTCGTCGACACATAAAATTATTAACACAATTAATTTGTGATTCTGAATTTAATAAGATGGAGCTACTGCGAGAATTCCAATCTAGTTGGAATCAGCAAATTTCCTTTTTATTAGATAAAAAAGAAACTATATCAAAACTTTTTTGTGCCTTATCTTCTCATAAAGTGACAGAATTAACATTACTCAAGCCTAAAAATATGCAGGGTTTTATTCTTCAACAAAGCCATGTCAGTTTATCAAGTGATAAAGAGGAATCATTAGAGCTGTTTTTTGATTGTAATGGTCGTAAAGAATTAAAGGATAGTTTTGCTGTATCAATTCCTCTTGGCTCAATTTCTCCCTTTATGAAAAATGGCTTTGATGGTATGAAAGAATGGTTATTTGAGTCTCTGCAAACAGTTTCTCCAGATGTTAAAAAGAGGCTGCAAAGTACTTTATATCATTGGCGCAGAAAAGAATTTTGGTTGATATTAAGTTTTATGACACCTTCAGGGGTTGCTTGGATTGGTATTTGCCTGATTTCTAAAACTAAAAAACATTTTCCCCGCACTTTAGAGAAATCAACACAATGGAAGGTTAAACCATTTAGTCTCGAACTTTTTAATCAAGAGCTGATACTACCACGAAGTGGGGCAAATTTAACCCTAATCTCCAAAAAAGTAGTGCTTGTTGGCTGTGGTTCAGTGGGGTGTGAAGTTGCACATAAACTAGCATCTGCTGGCATAGGAAATTTAACACTTATTGATCCTGACACTTATACAACATCAAATTTATATCGACATCGGCTAGAGCATCACTATTTGGGGCTAAATAAAGCTCATGCTATTGCTGATCAATTATATCTCCAATTTCCTTGGCTAAAATGTTCTTCTCTTCCTCCTACCTTTTATAAGAATAGTACACTATTAAATTTAAGAACACCTGAATTACTTAATAATTATGATCTTATTATTATTGCTATTGGTTCTCCAACACATGAGCGATTATTTCATAATTATTTAAGTCAATTATCTTCTCCTCCTTCGGTTATTTATACTTGGTTAGAGGGGTATGGTATTGGTGGACATGCTGTACTTGATGTTGGTACATCATCAGGCTGTTTGCGGTGTGCTTATGTAGATCCAGAAACTGGTAAACGAGGATTAGCATCAAATCTTAATTTTTTTAAGCCTGATCAAAATATAGTAAAAAATTATGCAGGCTGTGGAGAAATGTATATTCCTTATGGTGCAATACATTCTACTCAAACTGCTGTGATGGCATCTGATTTAGCTGTTCGATACCTTGAAGGTAAAATCACTGAATCAAAAAAAGTGAGTTGGAAAGGAGAAGAACATGATGCACTTGAACAAGGTATTGAGCTATCCCCACGTTTTGAAATATTTAATTCATCACTTAAAAAATTGCCTTTACACCATCCATTATGTGATTGTTGTAACAGAGAAAAAGGTATTACCTTTTATCACAATAATACAACTCTCATTATCTCCAATAGTGTATATGAACGTATTTTAACTTTTAAACAAACCCAAGATGAAGATCTTGAATCAGCAGGACTACTTATAGGCTATCAAAAAAGTTCAGATACAATTTGGGTTGATCGTATTACAGAACCTAAACGTACTGATATCCGCAAGCGATGCTCCTTTAAATTAGATGCAAAAGCACATCAGAAAGAAGTTGATAATGCCTTTGAACAATCTGAGCAATTATTGGGTTATATAGGTACGTGGCATACCCACCCAGAGCCAATACCAACACCATCAAGTATAGATAATATAGATTGGAAAACTCACACAAAAGATAATCCAGATAGGCAATTATTTTTTATTATTGCAGGTACAACGCAATTGGTTGTCTATTCATTAATATCAGGAAAACTGGTGCAATTGGCACAACTTAAACAAGAAGAAACTTAGAGGAATATAGAGTTGAAGTCATTTATTAAATGGGCATGGGTTACAGCTTTAAAATTGGGAAAAACACCTTACCCTTTAACAATTTGGGGAGCTAGATTAATTTTAGCTTCAATGCCATTGGGTATCATAGGTTCTTTAGGTGTATTTACCATTAGTTTTTTCTCAGGCTCTAAAATAGAGAGTATTCAGTATATTGCTCAAGAAGCTAGTATTTGGGGGACAATATTCTCTATCATCTCAGCATTAGCTGGTCTAGCTTTAATATATAAAGAGTGGGAACAAAAAACACGTCATACAGCAAAGATAATCATTGCATCATTACCTAATAGTTCTACAGAATTTCCTGAAAAAATATTAGATCCAGCTGAAAAAGCATATTTTAGAGAAGCCATTATTCTTGGTAAAAATAATGGTAATTTAGAAGATATTGAGGCTCAGGTTTTGCAATATAATGCAGAACGTACAGTAGATATATTTAATCGCTTTATTCTACATGAGAATTGTGAAAGGCTTTATATTGGTGGATTAGCACGTATTCCAATACTTGTTGCGTATGGCTCTTTTTTAAAAAATACATATGCAGAAATAAACTATTTTGACAAAATTCATAAAAATGGAAATTGGAGTTTATTGCATGATGAGAATTTAGAAATAGGCATTAATATAGCTAAACCAGAAAAACAGGTTACTACAACAGGTGATATTGGTTTAGCTATTGGTTTTTCATCAGAAATACAACCTCATCAACTCCCCAAAGATCTACAAGAAAGTACAAGAATTTTAGTTTCAAATGTTTTGCCTGAACGTAACTTAATTAAGAATCAAGAAAACTTAAATGAAATTGTAGATCAAATTAATCAACATATTGATGAATTTTCTAAAAAAGAGGGTGTTAATAAAATACATTTATTTTTATCAGTTCAAACTACTGTTGCACTTGCTTTAGGTAGACGTTATCAAGAAGGAATGCATAAAAATTGGGTTATCCATAATTATGATGCAAGTGAAAGTATATATAACTGGAGCATAGAGCTTTCAAAAGAAGGTATTGAACTAATTAAAGCATAATATTACTTGGCAGTTCTTAATGAAATATAAAGGATATTAAATTATGAACTACCACATCTAAAAAAATGATTACCCTCGATAAGGACAAACAGGTTTTGTGCCATGCCATACAGGTAAATGTAAATCCTCTGGCTCTTCATTTACTCCTTCATCGCGTGATTTAAATGCCCCTTCTTGTATCGTTAATTTAATTAAAGCGGTGGCTTTTCTTTCTGTGATACTGGGAGGTCTGATATGTTGCCAGCGATCAGGCTCTACATCATTAATAATCGCTTTAAAAATCTGATCAAATTCCTGCTCATCAGTCACCCGCTCCCCTGTGCAATACAACACTGCTGATTGATAATTAGTACTGTGGTGATAAGCTGATTTTGCCATCACCCATTCTGTTGCTTCTGCTAATGACACACATAACTCTTCACCAGCTTCAACTAATTTTTGTAATCGACTCTTATTTGCTACATGAAAATACAAATGTTCTTCTACGCGCCATACTGTCATGGGAATCACAATGGCACGCCCCTCACTGACAAAACCAAGGTGAGCGAGTTTTAACTTATCAACCAGTGCAAACACCTTTGATTTTTCATAACTTGCTCGTTTTGCGCCACGTTTAACTTGGCTTTTTTTACTATGTGCTAGAAGTGCTTCATTACTCATCAGCTTATATTCCCCTATTCACTGTTATCATCATGCCAGCTATTTTCTATTTTTACTGGTATGATAAAAAGTACCAATTTTTGTTATCTAATAGATCCAATTTTATGGAAGCCATTGATTTAAATACCTTGCACATTAATCCAAACCAAGGCTTACAAAAGCAAATTCATCACCAATTGGTGGAGTGGATTTGTTCAGGACGCTTACCTGTGGGAACAAAGCTGCCCTCTTCTCGGCAATTAGCACATGACTTACAAGTTAGTCGTAATACTATTTCATTGGTATTTGAACAACTTAAAGCAGAAGGATTTATTGAAACCTATCAAGGAAAAGGGGTCTATATTGCAACAGAACTACCTATTGATAACTTACTGATATCAACTCCTATTAAGAATAAACCCGCTCATTTACCGCCTATTTCACAGTTTGCCCAATCACTACAACAAAATAGATTAACCACACAACGTCAAACCTTACCTTTTACCCTAGGAATTCCTGATTTACAGCAATTTCCCACGCGTATTTGGAACCAAATCCAACGCTGTCATCAAGATAGAAGCTGTTTAATGGGCTATGATGATGGACAAGGATATCAACCACTACGTGAAGCCATTGCTGATTATTTAAAAATCTCTAGAGGTGTGCGATGTCATGCAGAACAGGTGATCATCACCCACGGGGCACAACAAGGTATTTCATTGTGTTCATTAGCTTTATTAGATGAGGATGATCATGTTTTATTAGAAAACCCCTGTTATCTTGGTGCAAAGAAAGCCTTTAAAACCCGCCATATTGCTTTCACCCCGATTCCCCTTGTAGATCAATGTATAGATATTAACTACTTATTTAATAAATTACTGATAACAGCTAAAAAACCCCGTTTACTCTACACCACACCAACCCATCAATACCCATTAGGGGGCATGTTATCCGCAGGGCAACGATTAAAATTATTAGACTGGGCATATACAGAAAAAATATGGATTATTGAAGATGATTATGACAGTGAATTTCATTTTACCCACAAACCCATTGCTGCATTACAAGGTATGACATCCCCCCATTCAGTGATTTACTTAGGCAGTTTTAGTAAAACTTTGTTCCCTTCTTTACGCCTTGGCTACTTGGTTGTCCCTGAGGAGTTAGTTGAAATATTTGTACAAACAAAAAATTTTATGACAGGAGAATCGCCTTTATTAAACCAAGCGGTGGTGGCTGATTTTATTGCAGAAGGGCATTTTATTCGCCATTTACGCAAAATGCGTAAGTTATACAAAGAAAAATGGATACATTTAGAGTCTTTAATTAAAGAAAAATTGCAAGGACTGGCTAGCCCTATTGCAGAAAGTGCAGGCATGCATTTAGCAATAGAAATTGCTGATTGTGATGATGTTTTATTACAAAAAGAATTATTAAAACAGGGGTTTGGCTGTGCAGCATTATCCCAGTATTATATTGGAGAAGTGGAAAAAACAGGGCTGGTACTGGGGTTTGCAAATACAACGACTGAGCAACGGATTGCCTGTATTGAATATATTAGAATGTTATTAATCACATCACATTAACCTTGCTGTAGCAGTGTTGCAACACTACCATTAAGTTAAGGATTAGTAGTACTTGCTTAATGTCTAATTTTTTGTAGGGTGGCAATAGCGTAGCGTATTCCACCATTTTCAAGGAATGCCTTAGATTACTAGCCTTAACCTTTCCCCTCGTTACAACGCTCTGCGTTGTAATGCCAGTCTTGGACGCTCCGCGTCCTCCCCTCTAAGCTGACACCTTGGTAGCTTTCAGCAAGATGACGCAGAGCGTCAGGGACGGGATTCCAGCGCAGAGCGCGTGGAACCAGATAATATGCGTATTCAAGAATAGTGGTATAACAAGAAGAAATACCACTATGCTTAAATTGCTGCAAAATACCCTAAATAATCACTAATCAACTCTTACAACACGAAAACCTAAGCTATCAATACGTGTTTTAGGATTATATTTATTACGCTTTGTCACGCGTAAACTACTTTCAAAACTACGGTAAGCACTGCTACGTACCATACGGCGTGAGCAATCCCCACCTTCCCAGTTTTGTCCGCCTGTGGGTGCATTTTTATAACTGCTGTGGAAGCACGTCACTGTCCATTCTAATACATTACCAATCACATCATGTAAGCCAAAGTTATTTGCTTTAAAACTGCCTACAGGAGCTGTTTGGCGACCATCCCAGTCACTGCCACATACTGAGCAATTGGCATTATTCGCACCGACTTTATAACCCCAATAATAATTTTTATTAATCCCTGCTCGGGCAGCATATTCCCACTCCCGTTCACTAGGAAGGCGGTATTGATGTCCTGTTTGCTCTGTTAACCAACGTGTATACGCCACTGCATCATGCCATGAAACATTGATAACAGGTTGTTTGCCTCGTCCCCAGCCTTTATCTTTAGGAAGCTTTTGTCCTGTACGTTTTGCAAAGACATCATACTCCGCAAATGTGACCTCATAACGTCCAATAGAAAAGCTTTGTAAATGGGCTTCAAACTGAGGACGTTCATCTTGATGTATAGAGGAACCTTTCCCTCCCATTAAAAATTTTCCTGCGGGGAGTTTTAGCATAACAGGTCCTTTTCCCCCAGCTGATAAGCGATCTTGATATACTTTTAAAGCTCTTACTTTAACTTCTTTTGGCGCACTTTTTTCTACTACAGTTTCTTTAATAGGAGGTGCTTTAACAGGTTCTTCAGGCTTTTCTATGGCATTCAAAGAAGTAGTATGTACATTTTTTTCTGTATTACTTAAAGGTAGCTTAGCTTTAAAATCACCAATAACACTATCAAAAACAGGTGTGAATAACGCAACAGCAGCTAATGAAAGAACTGTAATTCCTGTCCCTAAACCAATCCACAAACCTTTATTTTTAGAGCGGGAACGAGAGGCAAGTAGGTTTTCACGTTCTGTTTGCTTATGTTTCTCCATCATTGCTCGTGCCGCATCACGCTGTACTTTCAGCATTTCAGCATCTTTTTCTGCTTGGCTACGAATGGAAGACAATTCGCCTTTTAAACGTGCATGTTCTGCCTCTTTTTTCTCAATAAGTTTATTTAACTCTTGTTGTAAACGCTCATCATTGGCACGTCGTTCACGTTCTACATTTTGCTCCGCCTCATTTTTTAAGCGTTCTAATTCCCTTTTAGCACGTGACAATTGATTGATTTGATCACGGTTTTTCTTTTGGGCAGATTCAATTTTAGCAATACGCCCCTCAATTGAATCCTGATCTTCATTACTGCTTGACTTAGTGGGGGTGGGGGTTCTAGTTTTAGCTTTAGCGGCAGAACTTGCTGGGTTTACTTGAGCAGAATTTTGCTTATCACGTGCTTGTAATTTAGTGATGGTTGATTGTAAAGTGCTGATTTGTGAAACAATTTTATCTGCTTCAGACGCTTTACGTGCGGCTTCAGCAGAGTCAGCATTACGTGCTTCTGCTTGGAGCTTATTGTATTGCTTAATAAGTTTCTTGGCTTCTGCTTTTGCCTGACTGATTGAAGACACAATGCTACTCTCACAGTAAATAATGACTTATAGTAACTACTTTTTATTGTGTATGCGTGTTCTCTAACGCAATACCTTAAAAGTAAACCAAATATTATGATGTGTTGTATAGATAGTACGCTAACAGTTTAGTGCTAGGTATCCTCCTATTAATATAGAGGGAACATCATACTATGTAGTTAAAACAACTTTAATTTAATGATAAAGAAGGGGAATATGTATTAGTACACACATTTTCATCAATGTGTACCACCTACTGTGAGATTATCAATCAACAACGTAGGTTGTCCTACCCCAACAGGGACACTTTGCCCTGATTTACCACAAATACCTACACCTTCATCTAAGGCAAGATCATTGCCAACTCGGCTGACATGCTTTAAAACTTCAGGTCCATTACCAATTAATGTGACCGCTTTTATCGGTTCAACAATTTTACCTTGTTTAATTAAATAGGTTTCATTTGCAGTAAATACAAACTTACCCGAGGTAATATCCACTTCTCCTCCCCCAAAGTATACGGCATAAATTCCATTTTCTACGGAGCTAATAATGGATTCAGGGCTATCTTTTCCTGCCAGCATATACGTATTTGTCATCCTTGGTAAAGGAGTGTGTGCATAAGATTGACGACGCGCATTGCCTGTAGGTGCCATACCCATTAAGCGCGCATTCATTTTATCTTGCATATACCCTGTTAAAATACCATCTTTAATTAAAGTTGTGCACTGGGTTGGTGTCCCTTCATCATCAATGGTGAGTGATCCCCGTCGTTGTGCTAAGGTACCATCATCAACAATTGTACACAGGGGAGAGGCAACTTGCTCACCTAAGCGATCGGCAAATGCAGAGGTTTTTTTGCGGTTAAAATCACCTTCTAAGCCATGCCCCACCGCTTCATGTAATAAAACTGCTGGCCACCCTGCCCCTAAGACAACAGGCATATTTCCTGCGGGTGCATTATTGGCTTTTATTTGTAAATCAGCGCGTCGAATTGCGGTTAATACATACGCTTGTGCACGATCACCTTCTAAAAAATAATCATAATTAAATCGTCCACCTGCCCCAGCATTCCCTTGTACGGTACGCCCCTCTTGATCAGCAAGTAACACGGTCACATTTAAACGCACTAAAGGACGTACATCAGCAGCCAGTGTTCCATCACTGGCTATAATGAGAATAATATCATAAGCAGCAGCCAAGGTAACACTCACATGGCGAATCCGTGAATCTTGTGCACGAGCAAACTCATCTAGTTCTTTTAATAATTGAATTTTCTTTTCAGTTTCAATACTTTCAATTGGATTATCTTGTCCGTATAAAGCTATTGTATGACGTTGCTGCGGGATTTCAACGCGCCCAGATTGTCCCGCTTTAACAATACCGCGTGCTGCGGTAGCGGCTTTTTTTAAAGCCTCATTAGTAATTTCATTACTGTATGCAAACCCCGTGCGATCGTGATGGATGGCACGCACTCCTACACCTTGGGTCACACTGTATTGCCCACGCTTGACAATCTGCTCATCAAGTGCCCACAACTCACTGATATGGCTTTGAAAATACAGATCAGCATAATCAAGTGGGTAACGCATCATATAATTTAAATGAGCATGTAAATCTTCAATACTCACTTGTGTGGGGCTTAATAAATGTGAGACTGCAAAATCAAAATTAGTTACGTCGTTTGACATTGAATTTTTCTATGTTGAAGAGCTGGAAATGTAGTACGTATGTGGTGTAAATAATTGGGATCAGTATCAGCACAAATGACACCTGTGCCATGTGGTTGACAGTTTAAAACCTTACCCCACGGGTCAATAATCATACTGTGTCCGTATGTATTGCGCCCATTTTCATGCTGTCCAACTTGGGCAGCTGCCACTACATAAGATAAGTTTTCAATAGCACGACAACGCAATAAAATATCCCAATGTGCTTGTCCTGTGGTATGCGTAAAGGCAGCGGGAATACAAAGGATATCGGCTTTTTGATCTAATAAATAGCGAAATAATTCAGGAAAGCGTACATCATAACATATTGCCAGCCCTAAACGCCCAAAAGGTGTATCCACCACAACAGGCTGTTCACCTTGAAGAATATGTTTTGATTCATGATAGTGTTCATTTTCTGCTGCACTGACATCAAATAAATGAATTTTATCATAGCGTGCAACACATTCCCCCGCAGCATTATACACCAAGCTTGCTGAATACACTTTATCAGCAACAGAAGGGAGTTTAAGGGGGACACTACCGCCTACTAACCATACCTTGTGTTTTTGTGATTGTAAGGCTAAAAAATCTTGAATAAGCCCTTTCCCCACTTCTTCACCTGCATGCACCACGGCATAATTACCTTGTCCCATTAAGGCAAAGTTTTCAGGTAATACAATTAACTCAGCCCCCTCCGCAACGGCTTGTTCAATATATAAGGCACATTGTTGTAAGTTTTTACTAATATTTGTGCTAGACGTTAACTGAATCGCCGCAATACGTGTCATAACATAACTACTCACTAAACTGATTACACTTAAAAGTACCTGTATTATTAAATATACAGGAGAAAATTAAAGAAGGAGGATTTTTTCCATTAATCTTTAACTTAATGGCACTATTGCCACTCTACGGACAAGAATAATGATTTTTTATCTATTATTTTAATTGACACTTTATAAGTGTTGTCATGAGCACTATAGATAGACAAGGTAAAATAGCAGACTAAATAACAAGGTTTAGCTATACAAGCCATAGGGGCTGGACTATATCCTGCATTATGAACCTAGTTTATACATATAGATATAACATGCTAAAAATCGTCCTTTATTTTTATCCTATTTTAATCTAAAAAAAAGAGCTTGGATAAAGATATGCTAGTATTAAAAACACTATAATGATATTGATGAGATGTGGAGGGTTTATGAAAAAAATAATTTCCATGACAGTGGCAGCACTACTATTGCTTCCTCTGTCTTTATCGGCTGCGATTGAAAGTGGCTATCTACGGGATAAGTTACCACAAAATACCTTGATTTACTTACGTGTACCACATCATTGGGGGGTGACCAGTGCTGCAAAAGATACCCGTTTTCATCAAGTCTTAAGCGGTGAAGTGAATCAAAAAACCATTGCTCAAATTGATACAGGTTTGTATAAAAATGTATGGTCAGAATTAGACAGTGTGATTCAATCACCTGTGTTTAGCTTTCTTAACCATCATATTCGCTCCCCTTATGAAGTCGTTGCCTACTTACCTGAAAATGCCCCCATCATGGCATTACAAGTATTGACCAGTGCTAAGCTTAACTTAAGTAATACAAAAGTATTACAACAACTACTTGATAGTATGGCAGCAGCAGCACAGTCTGAGGTCAATATTTTACAAGCTTTTGATGAAAACCAGTTTGCACAGATTACTGTCGCCAATACCCCAATGATGTTGCATTACGACAGTGCGCAACAACGTTTGTATACCTTAAGCAGTATGGCAGCCATGACCCCCAGTGCCTTGAAAAAAGCGGTCTCCTTATTTCAACCTACAATTGAACACCCTATGTTTGCAGTAGAAAAACAGTTTGATAACAGTGGGCAAGGCTTATTTTTCTGGGTCAATGCCGAACAGTTATTACCTATTCTAAAACCTATGATGCCCCCTGAGAAACAAGAGCCATTAACTGCAATGGGCATATTTGGTTTACGCTCTGTTGCATTGGGTTTAGGTACAGCAGATAAAAAAGGACGCTTAAAATTCAGTGTGGATTTTGAAAAAAGTGGCTTATTAAACTACCTTCCCGCCATTGAAAATAGTTTTACTGTGGACAGTGCAGGAAAACCTGATTTCTTAGTGTCTTTCTCTTTGCCCCTTAAAGATGTATTAATAAAAGTTGAACAGGCATTACAAACTTTTGCACCAGAAGATTACAAAGAATATCAAGTATTCAGCCAAGAATTTGAGCAGCTTACGGGGGTTAGCTTATTAGATGCAGCAGATATTTTTGCAGGTGAGCACCATATTTTTACGGATAACACAGGTTATTTTTATGCCACCAAAATTAAAAATAAAGCCACATTAGATAAATTATTAAACTTGTTAGTCACCAAGTTGCAAGGGGAATTAAACAAGAAAACCACTAAAAATGTTGAATACTATGAATTGAATTATTCTGATCCAAGTTTACAAGAGATGGAAAAAGAGCTAAAGCAGCTTGGGGGTGAACACCCTGTATTTAATTTTGTAGTGGAATTATTAACCCGTTTACGTAGTCGTGCCTATTGGCGTGAAGAGGGGGATTATTTGGTCTTTTCCTCTTTCCCACAAATGTTACGTGATCGCGCTTTAGCCACAGATAGACAGCCTCTACAACAATGGTTAACAACTGAACAGCATCAAAATGCACAACACAGCTTATTATTGCTCTCTACTCAGCCTAAAAATCTCTCTCGTTTCTTCTATTACAGCTATTTAGGTAGCCTGAATATCTTAGCGGATATCGCTAAAACAAAGATTGATATTTCTGCTTTTCCTAGTGCTTTAGAATTAGATTTACCGCGTTGGGGCACTTATGCCGCACAAATCGATTTAGCTGAAACACAAGCCAATATAGAGTTGATTTTTGAAAATAACCCCTTGGAGTTTTTAGTCAACCATATGGGGACGGTTGCCGTTGCCACGGGGATTGGGGCAGCAGTTGCCTTACCTGCCTATATGAAAGCGCAAGAGCGTGCACAAATATTTGAAGAACAGGGGGAACGTACTGACACCGCCCCAGCTCCTAAGCCAGCCCCAGATCAAACCCAAATAGCGGCAGCAGGTGTGAGTATTTTATATGATTTCGCCGCGCCTGCTGAACAGTTCTATTTAGAAAATGAAGAACTGCCTACTCTGGAAGATTTAGGGGTTTCTTTAGAAGGCAGTGTTTTTAGTGATGTTGAAATTTTAGAAGAAGAGGAACTGGGTTATGCCGCCACTTTTCACGATCAAGAATTAGGTGTGATCTTTTTTACCTATGATGAAGATGGTGAAGAATGGTTATGTGAAGCGGATAAAGAGCTGGTTGTTGAAAGCTCTGAATCACATTGTGAATTGATTGTCGACTAAGCTTATTTAAGCATTATTTTTACACACGGGGGCGCGTTGTCGCCCCCATTGTTGTACACCTAAACCCACCACAATAAATATCAAACCGATAAAAGTAGAGGGATAAATCTGCTCCCCGAGTAGAAAATAAATAAATACTAAGGAGAGAAAAGGAGAGATAAAAATGAGGTTACTGATTTGACTGGTACTTTCTGCATATTTTAAGGCATTTAGCCATAATACAAAGGCGATCCCCATTTCAAAAAATCCTACATAAAGTGCTCCTAATAACCCTTGTAAAGGCGGAAGAATCAGCGCATCTTGCCAACTTGCAACCAAAGCAATACAGGGCAAACTAAAGATAAAATTTAAACACACCCCCACCAGTGGCGGACGATCATCTAAGCTACTATAAATCCAATATAAGGCCCACACCACTGTACTTAATAACGCCAAACTCACCCCTAAGCCATTAGAAAATTCTAGCCCTACAATATCCCCATGTGTAGAAATAATCAGCACACCTGTATAACTAATCAAGCTTGCTGCAATATCATAACGGCTTAAGCGTTGTTTTAAGATAAAAACAGCCAAAAAACTCAGTGTTAACGCCCATGTATAATTTAATGGCTGCGCCTCTTGTGCAGGCAATAAATCATAGGCTTTAAATAAAATCAGGTAATATAAAAAAGGATTGAGTAAGCCAAACAGGAAAGAATGTAGATATTGGCGCGCACTACATTGCCATAATAAATGCAGTTGTTTTTTTATAATTAATACGCTTGTGAGCAAAAGAATAGAGCTCACACAAGCATAAAATAGCAGCCCAATGGGGCTAAGGTAATACAGGGAAAATTTAAAGGCTGTGGCAACAGTTGACCATAAAAAAACAGTCATTAAAGCATAGCTATAGGCTTTGCGATGATTTATGGTCATAGAAAATTAATATTAAAAAAGGCTTAATCACGCCACCAACGGGCAAATTGTTGTAACCAACTATAATGGGGCTGTAAGGTATAATTTGCTTGGCGCATTAACATCACCGAGATATTATCATTCCCCCCCTGATTATTCGCCGCTTTAATCAATTGTTGATTCACTTCTTGTAAACTGGTTTGTTTTTTTACAATTGCGGTCATGATTTGATGGATATCCCCATCTTCCACTAAATCATTTAAACCATCTGAGCATAATAGATAAATGTCTTCAGATAAAATACGCTGTTCTTGGATATCTACACTCACCGTATCACCCACCCCTAAAGCACGGGTGACTAAATTTTTATTAGGAGAGCGGCGGGCTTGTTCAGGCGTATACAAACCACAATTAATTAACTCCTGTAATACAGAGTGATCCATAGTAATCGGGCGAAACGAACTCCCTCGTAAGCGATATAAACGTGAATCTCCCACATGGGCAATACTAATAATATTATCATGCACCACACTGGCGACTACAGTTGTTCCCATGCCTCGATAAGCAGGGTTTTCTTCAGCTGCTTGATAAATTGCTTCATTTGCTTTTAATACCGCTTGTTCTAATAACACGGTGATAGGATGATAGCCGCTGCTACGTTTACTGACAGGTAAATTTTTTAATGCCTGTTGCATCGTATTTAGGATAGTCGTGACTGCAATCTCGCTGGCAATTTCACCTGCTTGATACCCGCCCATTCCATCGGCTAAGATAGTTAAGCCCAATGATTCATCATAAGCAAAATTATCTTCATTATGTTCGCGCACTAGCCCTGTATCGGAAGCGCAGTCCACCTCAATGCGCATACTTGGCATCTCCAACATCGTAACATTCAGATAATGCATACACAAAATCTGTACAGGTTTGATAACGTAAAGCGGCATTTTTATGCAAAGCTTTATCAATGATTCGCTTTAGCTTCGGTGAAATGTCCGCACGGATTTCAGTAATATCAGGGTGTTTTTCATTGGCAATACAGAACATTAAGGTTGCTAATGATTCTGCATGAAAAGGTAATTCACCTGTCAATAATTGATAAAGCATAATACCCAATGAAAATATATCAGTTCGTCCATCTACAGGTCGCCCCGCCAATTGCTCAGGTGACATGTAAGACGGTGTTCCTAAAATAACCCCTGTTTTTGTTTTACTTGAATCGGTAATATGTGCAATTCCAAAATCAGTGATTTTTACCAACTCTGTTGCAGGATTATACATGATATTAGCAGGTTTAATATCTCGATGTATCACGCCACACTGGTGTGCATAATCCAGTGCTTTCGTAATACACACAATAATCTTTAATACGGTATCGATAGGCAGCAAGGTATCAGGCTTTGTATAAGGGGTTAAATCCCCCCCTTTAAAAAATTCCATCGCAATATAGGCAAGATCAGACTCTTCCCCTGCATCATAAATAGAAATAATATTTTTATGTTTTAAACGTCCTGCCGCAGAAGCCTCACGGAAAAAGCGAATTGTGGCTTCTTGCAACTCTTCCGCTTCAAATTCTTGGGAAAGTGTTAAAGTTTTGATGGCAACATACCGATTGAGTTTTGTATCATTTCCTAAATACACAACACCCATCGCGCCTTTACTTAGTTGCTTTTCGATTTGATAACGCCCAATCTGCGGTTTATCTCCTAAGGTATCTAACCGCCATTGTCCTGCTAACAATGAATTTGTGGTCATTGATTTTGTTTTTTGTTTATAGCGTAATTGTATCAGCCGTTGTGTCACATCGCGAAACTTATCATCGTATTTCTGAATATAGTGATAAACATTGCTGGCACGACGGTGTCTATTTTTCAGTTCATAGTCTAAGGCAAGATTATATAATAATCCAAGTATATTGTGCTCAGGTGGGCATAATTTAAAGGTATCAAATGCCATATCTAATTGTCCTTGCCCTTGAAAAGCAAGTCCTAATAAGCGATTACTTTCCACCTCGTCAGGGTGGGATAAAAAGACATCATTATAAATAATAAAACCTTGTTTAATTAAAATGGCAATATGTCCAAAAAGCAACAGTAATAAAGGTAATAGCAAAGAAAGGTGTATATTCTGTGATAACAGTACAAAATAGCTTTCACTGATTAATACTAAGAGTAGAACACTGCTGGCGATGCCTGTGCCTAATGAAAAGCGAGGAATAATACTGATTAAATAAACAAAAATCAGCGCAGTCACTATTAATTGTATGATTGTTGCGCCATAAGGCACATGTAAAAAATCATGTTGCAGTAAGCTGCTGATGTAATGTGCATGAATATCAATTGCCGCTAATTTACCAACAGGGGTGGCGTAGTACTGACTATAACGTGGGTGATCCATGCCTAATAGCACAATGCTATTATTAAAAACAGAGGTATCAAAATTTGCTTTTAATACATCATGTAATGCATAACGTTGTAGACCTTCTGCATAAAAACGGGGATAAATAGTGGTGTTACTATTTGTTGGAATTCTAACCCCTGCAACATTAATACTGCGAGAGCCATGTAATTGAATTGCTTCTTGATCCACACCAAAGTGATGGGTGAGTAATACAGTTGCGACACTGGGATAAAACTGATCGTGGTAAGCTGTGACCAGTGGTAAAGTGCGTGGGTTATGCAGTGCTAAAGTATCCACGGCATGGGCGCGTGACTTATCACTAAAATAAGGATTAAATTCAGCTTTATAGTTTGTATTAGTCGGTGGGAATACAGTATTTTTTCCAGCATACAAGGGTTTAAAAGGCAGTTTTTTTTGCTGTATTGCTTCAGTCGCCTCACTAATTCGCCACGGAATCACTACCTTTGCCGCATTTTGTATCTGTGCGGCTAAACGCTTATCATCATCTAACTCTTCATATAAGGTATCAATTCGTTCAATTAAGCTAGTTAATGTATTGCTTACCCCTTGTGTAAGCTGTAATGCATTGTAGTCAGTACTTAGTTGAGATAATAAAGCGCGTTCACTTAAGGCATTTGCATGGACTGTGGGCAGTTGTTGAATCAATGCATCAAGATGCGCCACTTTTTCAGGGAACTTTTCGAGTGCAGGTGCAGTTTGATAAAACTGTTGTAATTCAGCCAAGCGTGTTAAGGGAGCAGAACGCTGTTGAGTA
>Ga0193953_1000229_pt1 | contig 31608 bp, 22 predicted proteins | sample BB_4_MG_FD_140325 | JGI IMG/M metagenome (GOLD analysis project Ga0193953, IMG submission 140325) | Microbial mat bacterial communities from the Broadkill River, Lewes, Delaware, United States - BB_4_MG | ecosystem: Environmental > Aquatic > Freshwater > River > Microbial mats | place: USA...
AATCATGATGATGCTATAGATAGTTATGAAAAAATATTAGATATAGTAGGTGGAATTTGCGGTGAAACAATTGCTGCTAATGCAGAATCTGTAGATATTGAAGGACCTCATATTGAAAATAATGAAGTAATTTATGCCAAAGGTACTACTGAAAACTATAATGCTTTATATGAAGCTGGGTTAGTTGGTATGTCACTACCTAGAAAATATGAAGGATTAAATTTCCCGTTGTTGCCATATGTAATGGCAGCAGAAATGGTTGCAAGAGCAGATGCTGGTTTTGCAAATATTTGGGGACTTCAGGATTGTGCTGAAACAATTTATGAGTTTGGTTCAGAAGAACAAAAAGATAAGTATTTACCTCGTTTTAATCGTGATGGTGCTACCGCAGCAATGGTTTTAACAGAGCCAGATGCAGGATCTGATTTACAATCTGTTAAATTAAAAGCTGTGTATGACGAAGAAAAGAAAACCTGGATTTTAAATGGTGTAAAAAGATTTATTACCAACGGAGATGCAGACATTTCTTTAGTTTTAGCAAGATCAGAAGAGGGTACAAGTGATGCCAGAGGATTGTCAATGTTTATTTATGATAGAAATGATCATGCAGTTGAAGTTAGGCACTTAGAAAAGAAGCTTGGAATTAAAGGTTCGCCAACTTGTGAGTTGGTATTTAAGGATGCACCAGCTGAATTGGTTGGTAAAGAACGATTTGGCTTAATTAAATACGTAATGGCCTTAATGAATTCTGCGCGTTTAGGTGTTGGAGCTCAATCCGTAGGTATTGCTGATGCAGCTTATAGGGAAGCCTTAAAATATGCAGAGGAAAGAGCGCAGTTTGGAAAGGTAATTATCGAATTTCCGGCTGTTTATGAAATGATAACAAATATGAAGGTGCGTGTTGATGCATTACGTTCATTATTATATGAAACTACAGGATTTGTTGATCTTTCTAAGGCTTATGAAGAGGCAATGAAGGAAAGAAAACTAGAAAAAGAGGAAAGACTTGAAATGAAAGCTTATTTAAAACTTTCAAATGTATTTACTCCGTTAATTAAGTTAACAGCTAGTGAAGCTTGTAATAAAATAGCCTACGACTCATTACAAATTCATGGTGGTACTGGATTTATGAAGGATTTCCCAATTGAAAGAATTTATAGAGATGCCAGAATTACTTCAATTTATGAAGGAACGACACAATTACAAGCTGTTGCAGCAATTAAAGGTGTAACAACAGGTGTGTTTCTTGAGCAAATTAGAAAATATGATAGTGAGGTTCTAGAAGAAAACTCGGCAATTAGAGGAACTCTTCAAGAAATGACCATTCATTATGAAGAAATTGCTAAAAAAGTGATGGACTGTGATAATAATGAATTGTTAGATTTCCATTCAAGAAGGTTAGTTGAAATGGCAGGAAACATTATCATGGGGTATTTATTAGTTTTAAATTCTCAACGTAATGATGAATTTGCTAAATCTGCAAAATTATTTGTGAATTTGGTATATTCTGAAAATAGTGAAAAATACAATTATATGTATCATTTTGACTGTAAAGATTTAGACCTATATAGATTGGCTGAAACTGAAGTTTTAGAACCAGCTCTTTAAAATAAATAATAAAAATATTTATAGGATTCACATTGTTTTTACATTGTGAATCCTTTTTATTTCGAGCCGTTTTAAATTTATTAGTTTTGATGCAATCATTAAATAATAGTAACTTTGAAATCGTAAAAAAAAGATACTTGGAACTACACTTTTCTATAATAATTCCTGTTTATAACCGACCTCAAGAAATTGAAGAACTGATGCATAGTTTATCTACGCAAAATTTTGATAAAAATTTTGAAGTGATTATCGTAGAAGATGGATCTACTTCAAAGGCTGATAAAATTGTTGAGAAATATTCTAAAGTTTTAGATGTGAAATATTTCTTTAAAAAAAATAGTGGAGCAGGAGCAAGCAGAAATTATGGAATGAAAAAGGCAACTGGAAATTATTTTATAATATTTGATTCAGATTGTATAATTCCTTCTAATTATTTGAGTGAAGTTGAAAAAGGATTAAATACCAACTTTACCGATGCGTTTGGAGGTGCTGATGCTGCGCATGAATCATTTTCAACAATTCAAAAAGCAATAAATTATAGTATGACTTCCTTCTTAACAACGGGAGGAATTAGAGGAAGTAAAAAAGCCGTAGGTAAATTTCAACCAAGAAGCTTTAATTTGGGTATTTCAAAAAAAGCATTTGAAATTACAAAAGGTTTTAGTAAAATGAAGATTGGAGAAGATATAGATTTAACTTTTCGACTTTGGGATGCCAATTTTAAAACTCAGTTTATTGAAAAAGCATATGTGTTTCATAAAAGAAGATCCACTTTTAAACAGTTTTATAAACAAACTTTTGCCTTTGGAAAGGGTAGACCATTTTTAAATAGAAAGTATCCTGGTACTGCAAAATTAACGTTTTGGTTTCCATCACTATTTCTATTATCGCTTATAGTTTCATTGTTATTTTTAATTGTTGACTTTAAATTATTTATAGTGATATTTGGTGTTTATTTTATGTTGATATTTTTAGACTCACTTTTTAAAAATAAAAATATTGCAGTTGCATTCACCAGTATTATTACAACCTTAATTCAATTTAGCGGATATGGTTCAGGGTTTTTAAAAGGGTATTTAGTTAATGAATAGAATTAATTCTTAATTAAATTTTCAACTTATAATTATTTTAAACTTATTGATTATTGTTGATTTTTATTTTCAGGTTTTTCTATTGGAATTATTTCGCTAAAGAAATATACTATAGATCCAATAATACCTGTAAATATTAACAGTAAAGTCCACATTACTTTTTTATTGGTATTGTTATTTGTGTTGTTGTTAGTATGCACAATATAATATATTTTGATGCCTAGGCTGAAAATAGAAGCAACAATAATCAAACATGTTAACCAAAATAAGGATTGAATCAGTTCAACAGGAATATCTCCATGATTTTGATCTAATTCAATAATGTTTTCAAAAAATATTGTAAAAAAGAATCCAAAAAAAAGACAAAATAAAAATATGGGAGCAAAAGTTAGTACTCCTAACCAAAATTTTGTTGAAGTTTTCATAAAAAAATACCTTTAAAGATTGTTCTTTAAAGGTATTAAAATTTTATTAAGAAATTGGAAAAGCTTACTCTACCTTATCTGAACCTTTATTAATTTTTATGGTTAACTCATTTTTCTTCTTATCCAAATCCATAAATATTGAGTCACCTTCATTCAATTTAGAGTTTACAATCTCTTCGGCTAAGGTATCTTCTATATATTTTTGAATTGCTCTTTTTAGTGGTCTTGCTCCATATTGCTTGTCAAATCCTTTGTCAGCAATATAATCTTTCGCTTCATTACTTAATGTTAAATTGTAACCGATATCTTCAATTCTTAAAACAAGTTTTCTTAATTCAATGTCAATAATTGAATGAATATCTTCACGTTCTAAAGCATTAAATACAATTACATCATCAATTCTATTTAAGAATTCAGGGGCAAAAGACTTTTTAAGTGCATTTTCTATGACGCTCTTAGCATTTGCATCAGCTTGTGCAGTTTTAGATGCAGTCCCAAATCCAACACCAGTACCAAAATCTTTTAATTGACGCGAACCAATGTTCGAAGTCATGATTATAATTGTATTTCTGAAATCAATTTTTCTTCCAAGACTATCAGTAATATGTCCATCATCCAAAATTTGAAGTAGCATATTAAATACATCAGGATGTGCTTTTTCAATTTCATCTAAAAGAACAACAGCGTAAGGCTTACGTCTTATTTTTTCAGTTAATTGTCCTCCTTCTTCATATCCAACATAACCCGGAGGTGCACCAACCAACCTTGAAATTGCAAATTTTTCCATATACTCACTCATGTCAATTCTAACAAGAGCATCTTCTGAGTCAAATAGTTCAGTAGCCAGAACTTTTGCAAGTTGTGTTTTCCCTACTCCTGTTTGACCTAAAAATATAAATGAACCAATTGGTTTGTTTGGGTCTTTTAGTCCAACTCGGTTTCTCTGAATAGCTTTAACAACCTTAGAAACAGCTTCGTCTTGACCAATAACCTTTCCTTTAATTAAATCTGGTAAATCATGTAGTCTTTGACTTTCAGCTTCAGCAACTCTATTGACAGGAATACCAGTCATCATAGATACCACTTCAGCAACATTGTCTTCAGTAACAATTTCACGATTCAATTTAGAAGCTTCTTCCCATTTTAATTGAGCTTCGAGAAGTGAGCCTTCAATGCGTTTTTCATCATCGCGCAATCTGGCAGCTTCTTCATACTTTTGTCCATTAACAGCAGCTGATTTATCTTCTTTAATTTTTTCTAACTGAGCTTCTAAATTTAAAACCTCTTTTGGAACCACAATGTTTGTTATGTGAATTCTAGAACCGGCCTCATCTAAAGCATCAATGGCTTTGTCTGGTAGGTAACGATCGGTCATATATCTGTTAGTTAATTTTACACATGCTTTTATGGCGTCATCGGTATATGAAACTAAATGATGATCTTCATATTTATCTTTAATATTTTCTAGAATTTGTACAGTTTCTTCAACAGATGTTGGTTCAACAATAACTTTTTGAAACCTTCTCTCTAAAGCACCGTCCTTTTCAATATTTGTTCTGAATTCATCTAATGTGGTTGCGCCAATACATTGTATTTCTCCTCTTGCTAATGCTGGTTTTAACATGTTTGAAGCGTCTAATGATCCTGTAGCTCCTCCAGCACCAACAATTGTATGAATTTCATCGATAAATAAAATGATGTCATCATTTTTTTCCAATTCATTCATTAAAGCTTTCATGCGTTCTTCAAATTGCCCACGATATTTTGTTCCCGCAACTAAACTTGCCAAATCTAAAGATACAATTCGCTTGTTAAATAAAATTCTTGAAACTTTACGTTGAGTAATTCTTAGGGCTAGTCCTTCGGCAATTGCTGATTTTCCAACTCCAGGTTCACCAATTAGCATTGGATTGTTCTTTTTTCTACGGCTTAATATTTGTGAAACGCGCTCAATTTCTTTTTTACGTCCAACAACCGGATCAAGTTTTCCTTCTTCTGCTAAACGTGTTAAATCACGTCCAAAATTATCTAAAACAGGAGTTTTAGATTTTTTTTCTGAAGGTTTATTTCCTTTAGGTTGCTCAAACGGATTTGATTTAGGTGTATCAAAATCATCATCCGAAGGACTTTCTGCTCTTGGTAAATTTATTTCTTCTGTCAAGTAAGTTTGTTTAAATACGGTTTTTACATCTTCATAGCTAGCACCAAAATTATGTAATAATTTGGTTGTTGGATCATTTTCGTTTCTCAATACACATAAAAGCAAATGTGCAGTATTTACAGAATCACTTTGATAAAGTTTAGCTTCTAAAAAAGTCGTTTTTAAGGCTTTTTCTGCTTGTCTTGTCAAGTGAAGGCTTTTCTTCTCATTTGAGAAATCTGTAGAAGCATTTGCGGGGCTTAATATTTCTATTTTTTTACGTAAATGATCTAGATTTATATCTAAAGAGTTTAAAATTTCAATCGCTTTCCCGTCTCCTTTTCTAAGTAAACCTAACATTAGATGTTCGGTACCAATAAAATCATGACCTAAACGCAAGGCTTCTTCCTTGCTGTAAGCAATTACATCTTTAACTTTTGGTGAAAAATTATCGTCCATAGTTTTGTGTTTATATTGTAAAATTAACGGATTTTTTTGTTTTTTTTATACAAAAACGGTTCCTCTTTTAATTATTTTATTTTAATAGTCGAATTTATGGGGTGATAATAACTGTAAATCAATAAGTTAAGGTTGTTTTAACAATTGTGTTTATTGTTGATAAATATTAGAAAAACAAAGGGGTATTTAAGTTGTAAAAATGTTAAAAATTGTATATTGCTTTGTTAAAATACGACACTAAAAAAAATAAAAAAAACATATGGCAGACGGAGAAAAACTGATACCAATTAATATTGAAGATGAAATGAAATCTGCTTACATTGATTATTCAATGTCAGTAATTGTTTCAAGAGCTTTACCAGATGTTAGAGATGGTTTAAAGCCTGTACATCGTAGAGTTTTGTATGGTATGCACGAACTTGGAATTAAAGCGACAGGATCGTATAAGAAATCAGCAAGAATTGTAGGAGAAGTACTTGGTAAGTATCACCCACATGGAGATACTTCTGTTTATGATTCAATGGTACGTATGGCCCAAGACTGGAGTGTAAGATATATGATGGTTGATGGTCAAGGTAACTTTGGATCTGTAGATGGCGATAGCCCGGCGGCAATGCGTTATACTGAGGTACGTATGCAAAAGATATCAGAGGATATGTTGTCTGATATTGAGAAAGATACAGTTGATCATAAATTAAATTTTGATGATACGTTAAATGAACCAACGGTTTTACCAACTAGAATTCCAAACTTATTAGTAAATGGAGCTTCTGGTATTGCTGTAGGTATGGCAACAAATATGGCGCCTCATAATTTAACTGAAGTAATAAACGGAACACTTGCATATATTGATAACCGTGATATTGAAATATCTGAATTAATGCAGCATATAAAAGCTCCCGATTTTCCAACAGGAGGTATTATTTATGGATATGAGGGGGTGAAAGATGCATTTGAAACCGGGAGAGGTAGAATTGTTATGCGTGCCAAAGCTACTATTGAAGAAGTAAACGGTCGTGAATGCATTATTGTTACTGAGATTCCTTATCAAGTAAATAAGGCAGAAATGATTAAAAAGACTGCTGAACTGGTAAATGATAAGAAGCTTGAAGGTATTGCAAATATTCGCGATGAATCGGATAGAAATGGTATGCGAGTTGTATACATTTTAAAGCGAGATGCAATTCCAAATATAGTTTTAAATAAATTATTCAAATATACGAGCTTACAAACATCATTTAGTGTTAATAATATAGCATTGGTGAATGGAAGACCTGAGCAATTAAACCTAAAACAATTAATTCATCATTTTGTTGAACATAGACATGAGGTTGTTGTTCGAAGAACAAAATTTGAACTTAAAAAGGCTGAAGCTAGAGCTCATATTCTTGAAGGACTAATTATTGCGAGTGATAATATTGATGAAGTAATCAAAATTATTAGAGGATCATCAAATGCAGATCAGGCAAGAGAAAGTTTAATTGAAAGATTTGATTTAACTGAAATTCAGGCTAAGGCAATTGTTGAAATGCGTTTGCGTCAATTAACCGGACTGGAGCAGGATAAATTGCGTGCTGAATATGACGATATCATGAAATTAATCACTGATTTGAAAGATATCTTAGCAAACGAAGACAGACGTTACCAAATAATTCATGATGAGTTAGTTGCCGTTAGAGATAAGTACGGTGATGATCGTAGATCTGTAATTGAATATGCTGGAGGAGATCTATCAATTGAAGATATGATTCCTAACTCTAAAGTAGTTGTTACAATTTCACATGCTGGATATGTAAAGCGTACAAATTTAGATGAATATAAAGTTCAGAATAGAGGAGGAAGAGGTCAAAAAGGGGTTGCAACTAGAAATGAAGATTTCCTAGAACATTTATTTGTTGGAACGAATCATCAATATATGCTATTCTTTACACAAAAAGGAAAAGTATTTTGGATGCGTGTATATGAAATACCTGAAGGAGGAAAAACTTCAAAAGGTAGAGCTATTCAAAACCTTGTAAATATTGAACAAGATGATGTGGTTAAAGCATTCTTGGTTACTGAGGATTTAAAGAATGAGGAATATGTGAATAGCCATTATATTATTATGGCAACTAAAAAAGGTCAAGTTAAAAAGACTTCTTTGGAACAATATTCTCGTCCTAGAACAAATGGAATTAATGCAATAACAATTAAAGATGGTGATGAGCTTTTAGAGGCTAAATTAACCACAGGAGATAGTCAGGTTATGATTGCGTTGAAATCTGGAAAATCTATACGATTTGAAGAAAGTAAAACACGACCAATGGGTAGAGGAGCTTCAGGAGTAAGAGGAATTACTTTATCACATGATAAAGATGAAGTTGTTGGTATGATTGCTGTTGATAATCAGGAAAGTAATGTTTTAGTAGTTTCGGAAAACGGGTATGGTAAACGTTCAAGTTTAGAAGACTATAGAATTACAAACCGTGGAGGAAAAGGAGTTAAAACTATTAATGTTACGGATAAAACTGGTAATTTAGTAGCTATTAAAAATGTAACAGATGAGGATGATTTAATGATTATTAATAAATCTGGAATTACTATTAGAATGGCCGTGGCAGATTTACGTGTTATGGGAAGAGCAACTCAAGGAGTAAAATTAATAAATATAAAGGGTAATGACTCTATTGCAGCAGTTGCAAAAGTATTGCATGAAGAAGAAGAATTAGATGAAAGTGAAAATGGCACGGAAATTGAAAATAACAATGAAGAGAATACGAATCAAGAATAAATCAATTAAAATGAGAAAACAATTAATATTATTGTCAGCTTTATTTGTAAGTGTGACGATGTTTGGACAAAAAGCTGAATTAAAAACAGCGGAAAAGGCAATTAAATCGAATGATTTTGCCGGAGCAATTACGGCATTAAATGCTGCTGAAGGATTATTAGCAAATGCTGATCAAAAATTAACTGCAAAATTTTATTATTTAAAAGGGAAAGCAGTTTATCAAAATGGTTCTGAAAGTGCGGATCCACTTGAAGTAGGTGCGGCATTTAATAAATTAATTGATTATGAAAAAGAAACAAATAAAGCTAAATACTCGAATGAATTTAAAGGGTTAATTAACACATTAGTTAGTTCGGTTGCAGCAAAAGCTTCAAGCGATTATAGTCTAGCTTCACAAACAAAGGAAAGCAGTGATTATATTAGCGCGGCTAAAAAATTCCATGCTGTATATTCATTAAGTCCTAGAGATACTTCGTTTTTAGACAATGCGGCTTTAGTTTACTTTTTTGGAAAAGACTATGAAAATTCAATAACACTATTTCAAGAACTTTTAGATATAAATTATACTGGGATTTCAACAATTTTTATAGCTACAAATAAAGAGAATGGAAAAGATGTAACTTATGCGGATAAAAAAGCTATGAACCTTCAGGTAAAATTAGGTTTAGCTGAAAATCCAAGAGAAGAAGTAAAAGAATCTAGACGTGAAATGCTTTTTAAGTATTTGGCTCAAAACTATTCTGCTTTGAAAAATTATGATAAAGCTTTAGAAGTAATCACTCAAGGAAGAGAAGAATTTCCAGCAAGCTATTCACTATTAATTGATGAAGCAAATGTTTATTATAATTTAGGAGACACAAATAAATTTAAAGAACGTTTACAAGAAGCAATTACTTTAAATCCAACTGAGCCTACTTTGTATTACAATGTTGGTGTTATGAATATGGATCAAAAGAAAATTGATGAAGCTATAACTTACTTTAAAAAAGCGATTGAGTTAAAACCTGATTATGCGGATGCTTACAACAATATTGGAGCTGCAATAATTGAAAAAGCAAACCCAGTTATTGAAGAAATGAATAAGAGTTTATCTGATTTTGATAAGTATGATAAATTACAAGCTCAACAATTTGAAATATACAAGGAAGCTATTCCATTTTATGAAAAAGCATATGAGTTAAGTCCTGAGAGTATTAATATCGTACAGACTTTAATGGGATTATATGAAAACCTTGATATGGGTAGTAAATTGGAAGAAATTCGTGTTGCCTATGACAAATTAAAAGGATAGTATTTTAATAACATATAACAAAAAAAAAGCTCACATTGTGAGCTTTTTTTTTGTTATATAATTTTCTTTATAACTCTGAGCTTATGAGTGTGTTTATGTGTATCTGTATTAAAAATACCACTATGGTCCAATCTGTCAACTCTTATTTTACCATGAGCATGAATGATATAATTATCTTTCATAATTATTCCAACGTGGATAATATCACCTTCATTGTTGTCAAAAAAAGCTAAATCACCAGGCTCACTTTCTTCTATAAAGCTTAAGACTTCCCCTTGAGTGGCTTGCTGAGTGGCATCACGTAAAAGTTTATAGCCACAAAGTTTATATACCATTTGAGTAAATCCAGAACAATCAATTCCAAATGGTGTTTTACCTCCCCATAAATAGGGTGCATTTAAATACTGATATGCTATGTCAATAATTAATTCTTTTGGTTGTTTATTTGAAACTGTATTTCCTTCAAAAGTATAGTTGTTGTTATTTATTGAAAAACTTTGGTTTACATAAAAGGGTAAATTTGAACCTAAAGGAACCGTTGTAAAGTTATTATTTTTATCCGCTGCAATTTCAATCAATTCATTTGATAATGTTGACTCAGATTTTTCAAGATTAAAATAAAGTTCTTCAGATATTTCATCGAATTGTTTATTGTCAACCCAACCTTCATAATTGTCAAAAGAAATTCTAATTTTACTCCACTTTTTGCGTTTTTCAATTATTTTAAAATGCTCACCAAATAATACTTGCGAAACCATTTCACAGCTATCACTAGGTTCAATTCTTAAAGGAACAATACTTAAATTACAAATTCCGTAGTGCATATAATAATTACATTCTTTCAATTATAATAGCACTTGCACCACCACCACCATTGCAAATAGCAGCCGCACCTATTTTTGCGTTATTTTGTTCAAGTACTGAAGTTAAGGATATTACAATTCTAGCTCCTGACATGCCTAAAGGGTGTCCAAGAGATACCGCACCTCCGTTAACATTTACTTTATCCGGATTCAACCCTAAAATTTTAGTATTCGCCAAACCAACAACAGAAAAAGCTTCATTAAATTCAAAATAATCTACATTATCTTGAGAAATGCCTGCATTATATAAAGCTTTAGGTAAAGCTTTGGCTGGAGCTGTTGTGAACCATTTGGGTTCTTGAGCTGCATCTCCATAACCTTTAATTTTAGCTATTGGTTTTAAATTTAATTCTTTGGCTTTGTCTGCACTCATTAAAACTAATGCCGCTGCACCATCATTTAAAGTAGAAGCATTTGCAGCAGTTATAGTTCCTTCTTTACTAAAAACCGGACGTAAATTTGGAATTTTATCCATTTTTACATTTTTATATTCCTCGTCTTCAGAAAAAATAATAGGTTCACCTTTTCTTTGAGGAATTTCTACGGGTACAACTTCATTTGCGAAATTTCCATTTGACCAAGCATTAGCCGATCTGGTATAAGATTCTATTGCAAAATTATCCTGATCTTCTCTAGTGAAATTATACTCAGTAGCACATAAATCACCACATGTTCCCATATGTTTTTGGTCATAAACATCTGTTAAACCATCCACTAAAAGTCCGTCAGCTATATTAAGGTTTCCTAATTTTGTTGCTTTTCTTCCTGCTAAATAATGAGGAATATTACTCATGCTTTCCATCCCTCCAGCTACAATAATTTCAGCATCACCTGCTTTAATAGCTTGAGATGCAATCATTATGGCTTTCATTCCTGATGCACATACTTTATTAATTGTTGTACAAGGTACTGTATTGGGAATTCCAGCAAAAATTGCTGCTTGACGAGCAGGAGCTTGTCCTAATCCAGCAGACACAACATTTCCCATTAAAACTTCGTCAACTAAATTTGGATCTAAATTTATCTTATTTAGAGCTCCTTTAATGGCTATTGCTCCAAGTTTTGGTGCAGGTACGGAAGATAAACTTCCTAAAAAACTCCCAATGGGAGTTCTGGCTACAGATACAATTACAACTTCTTTCATAAATGATGATTAGAATAATTTTAGTGCGAATTTAATCATTTTTGTCCAATTTTTTAGACTTTAAAAAGGAGATTATTCTTTGTAATAATTATTACTTTCTAAAGTAGATTGTTTTGTAATTTACGTTATCTATTGAAAAACAATGAATTATGGGTTTAAATAAAACTTCTAAAAAACATTATGTTGCAATTATTGGTGGTTCAATATCAGGGTCTGAGGCTGCTAGTTTACTGGTAGAAAAAGGGTTTAAGGTTGTTGTTTTTGAAATGAATAGTTTACCCTATGGAAAAATTGAAGATGGGTTGCCTAAATGGCATATAAATCTTAGAAACCGTCAAATGAATGGTATTGACACTAAACTTCAACATCCAAATATTTTATTTGTTCCAAAAACAAAAATAGGAGTTGATATTGATTTTTTAGAATTAAAAGAAGCTTGGGGTTTTTCAGCTATAATAATTGCTAATGGATCTTGGAAAGATAGAAAGTTACCTTTACCCTTTATAGAGAAATTTAAGGATAAAGATCTTATTTATCAAAATTCATTAATTAATTGGTTTAACCATAAACATGAGCAAAATTATAAAGGTCAAAATTATTTTATTAGAGGTAATGTTGTAGTTGTAGGAGGAGGTTTAGCATCGTTAGATGTGATGAAAATTGTAATGATTGAATTGGTTAAAAAGCAACTTTATTTAAAAAAAGGAATTTATGTTGATGTTTTTACTCTTGAAAAGCATGGTGTATCAGAAATATTAAAAAAATATAGTACTTCCTTAGATGAATTAGGAGTTAAAAAAGCAAAGTTAATTTATAGACGTACAGCCAGTGACATGCCTTTAAAAGCATCAAAGGATGATAGTAAAGAAAGTATAGAATCAGCTAAAGGTATTTCAGAAAAGCTTTTGAACAAATATGTTGCTAAATACATGTTTGAATTTGTACCATTAAGTATACCAGTTCATTTTATTGAAGAAGAAGAAAAATTGAAAAAAGTGGTTTTTCAAAAAATGTCTCTTTTAGAAGGTAAATTAAAGGCTGTAGAAGGAGAAACAGTTCAAATGGAGGTTGATGTTTTAATTTCATCAATTGGTAGTATTCCAGAGGGGATAAAGGGATTGAATTATGAACATTCGTTACTTAAAATGCAAAAAGATTCTAATTTTCAGGTTTGGGGATTTGAAAATGTATTCGCTGTTGGAAATGCTGTTACAGGAAAAGGGAACATTCAGGATTCTAAAAAACATGGTAAGAAGATGACTAAAATAATTTTGGACGAATATTTAACAGATGATTTACTTGAGGCATGGCTAATCAATCATAATTCTCAGGTTAGAAACACTACGAGGTCACAAATTAATGAAATATACACAGAGGTTGTTCAAATGAAAATGAAGACTGAAGTGGAGCATCATCAAATTGAAAGAAAGATAGATTCAATATATAAAAAGATAGGTTTTGAGAATTATAAAAAATGGATAAAAAATAATTTACCTGTTAGATTAGAGGATATCCTAAAAAATAAAGCTGATAGCAAATGCATATAACATAATAATTGTTATTTTTGAAGAGCAAATGCATACCTCGTGAAAAACTTCATAAATAAATTACTTGTAAATCATTCATTAATCTATAAGCTATTTCTTTACATAGCCACCATATTTTTAGTTGTTTATCTTTTTCCAAAAGGAGGGCAATTTAAATATGAATTTCAAAAAGGAAAACCTTGGCAATATGAAAATTATTACGCTCCTTTTGATTTTGCAATTCAAAAATCTTCAGAAGAAGTTGAAATTGAAAAAGCTGAAATTAAGAAAACCTCGAAACATTTTTATGAGTTCAATGAAACAATTGAAATAGCAGTAAAAAAGTCAGTCATTAATAAGATAACTCAATTATTGTCTAATTCCGAAATAAATGAAGGGGATAGAATGGATTTAATGGATAAAACAATGGGAATTGTTAATTCTATATATGAATATGGTTATTTGGACGGTACAGGAAATGAAATTGTTGAAAAATCTAATATAACCTTAAGAAAAGGAAATAAAATCCAAGATATTCAACTAGATAGACTGTTTAGAGCATCGCAAATTTTGAGTTATATAAATTCAAAAATTGGAATTCAACCATATTCATTTCAAGAAAATGGTATTATTAATATTTTGTATGAAGAATTAAAACCGAATGTGAGTTTTGATGAAGGATTTACAGATAAGGTACTTCAAGAAAATTTAAATAAAATTTCTTATACAAAAGGATTAGTTTCAGAAAAAGAGAGAATTATATTTAAAGGTGATATTGTAGAAGGTGAAAAATTAACGAAATTAAATTCAATTAAACGAGAATTTGAATCTCAGGTTTGGAGTAAGTCTAATTACAATTGGATTGTTTTTGGTTATACTATTTTGGTTGCTTTGTCCTTTTTAATGTTGCTTCTTTTCTTGAGAAAATATAGAATTGAAATATACGAAAACAATAATAAGGTAACTTTTATTTTTTTTAATACAATTTTAATTGTTCTGTTAATTACCTTAATTGTAAAATACGATGCTAAGTATGTTTATGTAGCTCCTATTGTAATATTACCATTGGTATTAAAAGCCTTTTTTGATGCACGATTAGGTTTGTTTACGCATGTATTAACTGTTTTATTACTTGGTTTTATTGTTCCAAATAGTTTTGAGTTTATTTTTCTTCAAATTATTGCGGGTATAGTTACTATTTTAACGATTTCAGAGCTTTATAAGCGGGCTAATTTATTTATTTCGGTATTGCAGATTACCTTTGTATACTTTTTAGCTTATTTCGCATTTTCTATTATTCAGGAAGGGAATGCTCAAAATTTAAATTGGGATAAGTTTTTGTATTTTTCATTAAATGGTGCTGCGACATTATTTGTGTTACCATTGATTTATATTTTTGAAAAAATGTTTGGTTTAGTATCTGATGAATCTTTAAAGGAATTATCTAATACAAATTCTAAATTATTACGAGAACTTGCTGAAGAAGCTCCTGGAACCTTTCATCATTCTATGCAAGTAGCAAATTTAGCTGAAGCATGTGCAAATGAAATTCATGCAAATTCAATGTTAGTTAGAACAGGAGCATTATATCATGATATAGGCAAAATGGATAACCCCATGTATTTTACCGAAAATCAATCTACCAATGTAAACCCGCATAATGAGTTAACCCCAAAGGATAGTGCTCAAATAATAATAAATCATATTATTAAGGGTGTAGAATTGGCTAAGAAACATCGTTTACCGGATAGGATAATTGACTTTATTAGAACCCACCATGGAACAACATTAGTTTATTATTTTTATAAAAAAGAAGAGGAATTAAGTGGAGGAGAAGTTGATATGAAGCATTTTCAATACCCAGGTCCAATTCCTTTTTCAAAAGAAACAGCAATTTTAATGATGTGCGATTCTGTAGAAGCGGCATCTAAAAGTGTAAAAGAGCCATCTGCCCAAGCATTTGATAATTTGGTTGAAAAAATTGTAAATAAGCAAATGGATGATGGACAATTTATGAATGCCGATATTACGTTTAAGGAACTTCAAATCATTAAAAAGGTGTTAAAGAAGAAGTTAAAGAATATTTATCATGTTAGAATTGAATACCCAGAATAATTATGAAAAAAAATAATTAAAAAAAGTGAAAAAAAGGTTGTGTAAAAGCATTTGTAGTGCTACATTTGCACTCGCAAAAACAAGTTCATATACATAATTAAGGAGAGGTGCCAGAGTGGTAATGGAGCAGATTGCTAATCTGTCGACGGGTAACTGTCGCCAGGGTTCGAGTCCCTGTCTCTCCGCATTTTTTATTTTCGGGGTGTAGCGTAGCCCGGTTATCGCGCCACGTTTGGGACGTGGAGGCCGCAGGTTCGAATCCTGCCACCCCGACAAAATAAAAAATGATATATAATTAATGGTGGCATAGCTCAGCTGGATAGAGCACCTGCCTTCTAAGCAGGCGGTCCTAGGTTCGAATCCTAGTGCCATCACTACAAACTCTTTTAAAGAGTCTCAAAACCTTGCAATCTCTATGATTTGCAGGGTTTTTTAGTTTTTGGATCATCATACAATTTGATATTATTTGATATATTATGGTAACTAAAAGGTAAACAGATTAAAAATTTGAATTTTGTTTACCAATTTAGAAGTTCACAATTAAAAGTTGTATTGCTGTGATCTTAATAAATACAAACTATTAATATTAAATTAAAATCAGTCTTGACTTTTTTGATTCGTTTTTGTGTCAAGGCAAAAATGAATAAATCTAATTATGAAAGTAATAATATCAGGAGGAAGAAATTTCACCAACTACAAAAAAACTAAAATAAATCTGTAACTAGTTTCTCCAGGATTTAAAATATTGAAATTGTTTCTGGAATCTATTATAGAGGAGATGAAAATCTAGAAGAACAATATGTAAAAGAAAAAGAGTATAAATTAATTAGATTTTTAGTTGACTGGAATAAATACATAAAAAGAGGTAGGATCAAAACAAAATTAACAAATGACATATTGTATAGATTTCTTAATAGCCTTTTCGAATGTGAAAAGTAGAGGGACTAAAAATATGATAGCATTAGCTAAATTATTTTAGTTAAATGTTAAAAATTATTAGCCTTAAACAAAACTAAAATTTGGTTTAAGAAGAAATTATTAAGGGAATACAATTATATTTGATGTTTTATGAATGAATATTTTAAATCGATCATTCTGCAGAAAACAGGAGCTTCTTCTTTATTTGAAAAAGAAATAATCCAGGAATTGTGGAGTGGATATGGAAAAATAATACGAGTTGGATTGGAGAATTCTTCTGTAAAAAGTGTAATTGTAAAACACGTTCAATTGCCTGTTCAGAACTATCATCCTCGTGGATGGAACACTAATATCGGTCATCAAAGAAAAATTAATTCATACAAAGTAGAAACTACGTGGTACAATAAATACAGTAAAAATTGTATTGCCCGCATACCAAAATGTTTAGCTATTGAGACACAAAATGAGGAGGTGCTAATTGTGTTAGAGGATCTAGATGAAGCTGGATTTCCCCTACGTAAAACAGCTGTTAATTGGGAAGAAATTGCTGAGTGTTTGAGATGGTTGGCACAGTTCCATGCTACTTTCATTGGTAAAGTTCCAAAAGGGCTTTGGGAAGTTGGAACCTATTGGCATTTGGAAACCAGACCGCAGGAATTAGAGGTGTTGGCTGATCAAAGGTTAAGAAAGGCAGCTGCTACCATTGATAATAAACTCAATAGGTGTAAATATAAAACGTTTGTTCATGGGGATGCGAAACTGGCAAACTTCTGTTTTTCTAAAGATGGACAGGTTGCAGGAGTAGATTTTCAGTATGTGGGTGGTGGTTGTGGAATGAAAGATGTGGCTTATTTTATTGGAAGTTGTCTAAACGAAAAAGATTGTGAACGTTTAGAAGCTCAAATCCTGGATACTTATTTTGAGCATTTACAAAGTGCTTTAAAGGAAAAAAATGAAGCATTGGAAAAAGAATGGCGATCTTTATATCGAGTAGCCTGGGCTGACTTTCATCGCTTTTTAAAAGGTTGGAGTCCGGACCACTGGAAAATTAATAGTTATAGTGAACGTGTTACAGCAGAAGTGATAAAAAGTCTTTAAAATGAATCTGTTACAACTGAATAATATTGCAATAGAGGCTGCACTTTCAGCAGGGAAAATCATTCAGAAATATATGAATGACGACGTTATCGTGCGAAAAAAAAATGAAGGGACGAGCTATGCTTCACAAGTAGTAACTGCAGTAGATATAGAATGTGAAAAAGCAATTATATCTCATCTGCTTCCTACCTGTGTGCAATTTGATATAGGACTTTTATCTGAAGAAACTGAAGATGATGATAGCAGATTCAAAAAAGATTTTTTTTGGTGTATTGACCCAATGGATGGAACACTTGCTTTTATCAATAAAAAACCGGGCTTTTCTGTATCAATTGCTTTAGTAGCACAAGACGGCACACCATACATTGGTGTTGTTTTTGATCCTAGTACAGATTCATTGTATTATGCAATAAAAGGGAATGGGGTATTTAAAAATAGTATCCCTTGGAAAATTAAGCATACAAATAACCATTTAACATATATAACCGATCGAAGGCTAAAAGAGACATCCTTTTCTTCTGAAATTGAAAGATTACTTGATGAATCGGTAAAGAAATTGAGTTTGAATGGAGTAAAAGAAATATCAGGGTCAGGCTCAGTATTAAACGCAATCCATGTATTGGAAAATGGACCGGCTTGTATGTTAAAGTTTCCGAAAAAAGAGAATGGTGGTGGAAGTATATGGGACTTCGCTGCTACGGCATGTATTTACAATGAATTGAGATTACCTGCAACAAATTTTAAAGGAGAAAGATTAGACTTAAATAGAAAAAATAGCACTTTTATGAATCAAGAAGGTGTTTTTTATAAGAATTTGGTTGGTAGATAGAAAAGGCTTATTGAATATACACTTTTGTCATTTTTATTTTGAAGTAAACAATAATCTTAAGAAAGTCTTAATTCCGTAACTAACAATTGCTCCAATAAAAGCCATGGTAAAAATAAACTCTACATCATTTATTTTACTTTTTAAAATCTCATCAATTCAAATCAAACATCTTATATCAGATTTGTTAATTGATGAAGGCTAAATTCGGCTAGGACAAACCATAAAAAAGGTGTCAATAGAAAATATCAAGAGTCAACCTTTCTAAAAATACATTAAAACTGTAAGTACAAATTGCTAAGTATAGCAATATTAAATTGGAGTTTATAACTGCTATTTTTAGGGAAGTGTCATGTAATTTTTATATACTTTAATAAATTTTGCTACTATTTTAAGGATCGAAACTATATTTTCTTTTTTTATGTGCTCAATGAATTGTAAGTTTCAATTATGAAACTATGATTCATATATGGAAAAATATTCTAAAAAATGTTGGATTTCAAATAATAAAGAAATATATTTGAGCTATAATAAAAAAATGAAACAGAGATTCATATATGAAACAATCAGCTAGTACAACTGAAATCGTGGAGAAATCTTATTCCGTGCCAAATCTTGAGAGAGCATTAGCTATTATTGAGCTTTTACAAGTATGCCCTAAGGGGTTAAGTTTAACTGAATTGCAGACGCGTTTGGGTTTTCCTAAAAGTTCAATATTTAGAATTACTCAAACATTGGTAGATTGTAAATACCTTACGAAGTCTGATCAACCTTCACTTTTTGCATTGTCTAAAAAATTCTTACATATTGGTTTGTCAACCCTTTCTGAGCCAAGTATTATTGAGAAGTGTTTACCATTGATGCGTTTATTACGTGATGATCTAAAAGAAACAATTTTAGTTGGGGCATTGGTAGAGGGAAAGGGAGTTTTACTTGAGCAGGTTTTAGGAACTCATCCTTTTACATTTATGTTGAAAGTTGGTCAACGGTTTAATTTGCATCCATCTGCACCAGGAAAAGCTATTCTAGCATTTTTACCTAAATCAGAAAGGGAGATTATAATAAATAACCTTTCTTTTGAAAAATTTAATGACCGTACTTTTACAAATAAAAATGATTTTAAAGTAGAACTTGAAAAAGTTCGCTCTTGTGGTTATGGTATCGATTTTGCTGAAGAATTAGAAGGAGTACATTGTGTTGGAGCTCCAATATTTAATCAATATGGATATCCTATTTCAGCTATATGGGTAACGGCACCTTCAGCCAGATTGCCGTTTGAAAAATTTGATGAAGTAGGAATTACAATTCGAGAAATTTGTCTTAATATTTCACGTCAGTTTGGCTATAATGAATAATATGTATGGTATGAAAACGATTTTCAGGTTTAGCTATTTTCTTTTTTTTATTTTGCTTTCAATAGGAGCAAAGGCCCAGGATCAAAATGTATTTAGAACAAGTGCTATTGCAATTTCCAATAATGGTGAGATCGTTTTTATGGCGCATCAAAATACTAAAAAGGTCGTTATGTACGATCGTGAAAGTCTGAAATCCAAATATGAATGGGCATTTTCTGAACCACCAACTGGAGTCGCATTTAAAAATAATAAGATCTATGTAACAAGTTCTTATGCAAAAGGTTTTGTGACATGTATTGATGTGGAATCCAAAGAAATTGATTGGTGTATTTCAGTTGGTATGGGTGCTGTTTCACCTATTATTACAAAAAATGGTACTAAACTCTATGTTTGTAACCAGTATAATAATACAGTTAGTGAGGTTAATTTGCTAACAAAGAAGGTTGATCGTGAGGTTAAATTAATAAGAGAGCCTAGATCCTTAGTTTTAAGCCAAGATGAGAAAACTTTGTATATAACTAATTTTTTACCCCTGCAAAATGCAGAGGAAGAGGTTGTCACGGCAAAACTGAGTGTTGTTTCAACTAAAACCTTTAAAGTTGTTAAACATATTGCATTAACAAACGGAAGCAATGCTTTACGAGATATTTGTCTTTCACCTGAGGGAGATTATGTATTTGTTTCACACAATCTAGGACGATTTCAAGTGCCTACATCACAACTGCAACAAGGATGGATGAATACGAGTGGAGTAAGTGTTGTTCGTACTAGTAATAATAGTCTAATCGGTACTTTTTTGGTTGATGAACCTGAAGCTGGTGCTGCGGGTGTTTGGGGACTTGCCTGTGATACTAAAAATTTAGTTGTGAGCCAATCAGGGACACATGATCTTAGTGTAATTGATTATAATAAGCTAAAAGAGCGAATGGAAAATACAGAAGATAAGCCAACCTTGTCGTATAACCTTCGGTTTTTAAATGGAATCCGTGAGCGTTTTAAAATTGAAGGTAATGGACCGAGAGCTTTTGTTATGGATAAAAAAGAAATTCTTATACCAACTTATTTTTCTGATAAACTCTCTATAGTTAATCGATCTAATCTTTCAGTTTCAGCAATTACATACAATCCAGAGTTTAAAGAAAGTGTCTCACAAAAGGGAGAAAAATATTTTAACGATGCCAGTTATTGTTTTCAAGGTTGGCAATCTTGTAATGGTTGTCATCCAGGTGATGCTCGTACCGATGGTATGAATTGGGATTTATTGAATGATGGAATTGGGAATCCTAAAAATTGTAAGAGTATGCTTTTTGCTCATCAAACACCACCGGCAATGATTTCTGGTATTCGTCCAGATGCAGAAGCTGCTGTACGTGCCGGTTTTATTCATATTCAATTTGCAGAGGTTGCTCCTGAAAGAACTTTTGCTCTTGATGAATATCTAAAATCTTTGAAGCCATTGCCAAGCCCTTATTTAGTTGATGGAAAATTAAGTAAAAATGCCGAAAAAGGAAAAAGTGTATTTAAACGAGCTAAGTGTAATTATTGTCATAGTGGTCCTTTGTATACTGATTTGAAGATGCATCGAATTGGTGAAGTTGAATTTGAAAAAGGTTGGGATACACCAACACTTAAAGAAGTGTGGAGAACAGCACCATACCTACACGATGGATCTGCCGTGAGTTTAGATGTTTTACTTAGAGAGAAAGGGCATGGATTGAAATCCATTCACTTGAGTAAAAAAGAGGTGAAAAATTTAATTGAATATGTTAACTCCTTATAATTGAAGTTGGTAAAATGTTAGATGTGAAATTTAATTATGTGAGTTCTTTTTTGAAAGGGGATTTTAATTCGACTTTTATTGATGCTTTTTCTAAGTTGAATATAAATGACAATTTGTTAAAAATGAGTGTTTTTGCAGATTCTTATTCTTGCGAGGGGTATGTTAAAAATTTAAATTTTATTAAAGAAGTTGTAAAGTCAAAGTTTGGACCTGACGCAATAGAAATTTCTTACATAGCTCAAAAACCTCTTGATGCAGAGCTTATCTTAGAATTTGTTCATGCCGAAAAAGAAAGTAATGTTTTTTACAATTCTCACAATGGTATTACTTATGCCAAGGTTGAAGAAGGTGATAAGAAAATGATATTTATTTCAGGAATCTGTGGAGAAATCAATCAGTTAATTTCTAAACAATCAAGATTAATTTTCCAGAGCATTGATGAAATACTCAAATTTGAAGATATGCCTATTTCATCCATCGTTCGCCAATGGAATTTTATCCCAGGTATTACCATGTTTGAAAATGACTTTCAACATTATCAACAATTTAACGATATCAGGGCTTTGTTTTATGAGAAAACCAAATGGAATAAAGGTTATCCATCTGCAACTGGTATAGGAACAAAAAATGCACCTTTATTGGTTGATGTAATTGCTATGAAAGGACATAATGGAGAAATTCCTATTAGGAACTCTAAACAAATTGATGCACATATCTATTCCGATGAAGTTTTATTAGGAGCAGAAGATCAAGCCTTAAAGCAACGATACACTCCTAAATTTGAGAGAGCAAAATTAATTATAGAAAATACTAAAGCCTTAGTTTTTGTTTCAGGAACAGCTGCCATTATTGGTGAGGAAAGTTTGGGACAGAATAATGTTAAAGATCAAACAAATATTACAATTGATCATATTAATAATTTAGTAACAAAAGAGGTGTTGAATTCAATCGAATTCAAATCGAAGGCCCAGTTTGAATCAATTCGAGTATATGTAAAACACATATCTGATTATGAGGTAGTTAAGCAGGTTTGTGAAAAACGATTGCCAAATGTAAACGTAGTTTATGTTGAGGCAGATGTATGTAGAGATGAATTACTTGTTGAAATTGAGGCTTTTGTGAAAATTAAAATATAAACAAAAATTAAACTAAAAATAAAAAAATGAAAAGAAGAGATGCCATAAAAGTTGCTGCTATAGGTTCTTTAGGAATTGTATCTAGTGCTTCTTACTCCTGTATTTCAGGAGAAAATAAATCAGAATTAAATAAAACAGAAATGAAGAAGTATACGAATGAGTATTTCTATGACAATGGAGTTTTAAATCCAGAAAAGGCTTTAAATGCATATAAGGAGTTAATGGCATTTTATCATGTGCCTTTTGATGAGTTTTTAGAGAAAAACATATTTATCACCGATTTTGGATTAGGCGATTTTGCGAATGTTGGTATGGCAGGTGTATTTTGGCACAACAGTAAAGAGTTTGCCTACTTCGCACATGAAATTTATTTATTACCGGGACAAATGATTGTTGAGCACAAACATTTAAAAACCGATAATCCAGCTAAAATGGAAACTTGGCATGTTCGAGGTGGTTCCATTTTCAATTTTGGGGAAGGAGAAACAACTGATAATAATCCTAAAACACCCGAGAGTCAGAAAGATTTTATCACAGTTTCTAATGTAAATGAGTTGAAATTGAATGGTTTACAAACTTTGGGAAAATTAGAAGCTCCACATTTTATGATGGCAGGTGAACAAGGCGCTGTAGTTTCTGAGTATGCCAATTTTCATGATGGTTCCGCACTACGTTTTACAAATCCAGATGTTTCGTTTACCGATATATTAGGTAATGTATAAAGAAGAAATTAGTTGAAAAGTTTAAGATGCACTTTTTGTTACAACTATGCATTTTACTGAAATCAACACAATTATTAATAGTTTAAAAGTATTTACAATGAGAAAATTAGATCACATTGGTATTCCAACAAAAGTTATTCAGGCTGATGAAAACTATATGGAAGGTGCCAAAGTATTTGTTACAGACTATGCTAATAGTGAAAACAAAATTGAATGGTTGAGATTCGAACCAGATTCTGAATTTCCGGAGCTGATTCAATCAACAGCACACATTGCTTATCAAGTAGAAGATTTGCAAACTGAAATGGAAGGAAAAAAAATTCTAATTGAGCCATTCTCTCCTAAAGATGGTTTAACCATAGCGTTTATAGAAGAAGAAGGCGCTCCTATTGAGCTTATGCAACTTAGATCATAATATTATCATATTCAACCCTGAAAAACATTAAATTATGTCAGAAATAACAAATACTTGTCAAATTAAGAAGTTTATTAATAATCCCGAAAATATAACAAAAGAGTTGTTGGAAGGATATACAATGGCCTATAGAGATAAAGTAAAGCTTTTAGGTGAGAACACTGTGGTTCGTTCTCTTCCAAAATCTAAGGATAAAGTTGCTATTATCACTTTAGGAGGAGCTGGTCATGAACCTGCTTTAAGTGGTTTCGTAGGTGAAGGAATGTTGGACTGTTCAGTTGTTGGCGATATTTTTGCCGCTCCTGGTGCTCCTCGTCTTCTTCAAGCTCTTAAGGAATTTGATCGTGAAGCCGGTATCCTTTTAGTTGTGCTTAATCATGCAGGTGATATTATGAGTGCTAATATGGCAATGCAAATGGCAAAACGCTTCGATATAAATGTAAAGAGTATTTTGACTCATGATGATATAAGTTCTGGTCTTACAACACCTGATGAAGATCGTCGTGGATTAGCAGGCTGTGTCCCTTTGTATAAAATATTAGGAGCTGCTGCTGAAGAAGGAAAATCACTTGATGAACTTTGTGAAATTGGAGAGAGGTTCAATAACAATGTTGCAACATTAGCTGTTGCAATGAAATCATGTACGCATCCACAAAATGGAGGGGTTATAGCTGAACTTGCCGACGGTATTATGGAGATTGGAATGGGGCAACATGGAGAAGGAGGTGGAGGTCAAATGGAACTTATGAGTGCTGATGACACCGCAACTTATATGATTAAACCATTAATGGAAAAGTTAAATGCCAAATCTAATGATAAAGTACTTTTATATATTAATGGAGTAGGTGCAACTACACATATGGAAATGAATATTGTTTTTCGTAAAGCTTGTCAGATTCTTGAAGGGGCTGGCTGTGAATTAGTTGATGGTAAAATTACCGAAATATTAACTGTACAGGAACAATCTGGTTTTCAAATGATATTAGCGAAGTGTGATGATGATCACGTTAAATACCTAAAGGATTGTCCTTCAGATGCACCATATTGGACAGTAATAGGTAAAAAATAAGTTATGGAAAAGTTGACAATAGATGCTTTCAAAAACATGATGAGTTTAGCGCAAACCAATATTACTACCCGTTCCGAAGAATTCTCCAAGTTAGATGCTGTAGCCGGAGATGGTGATCATGGAACCGCTATTGTAGCGGCTTTGAATGCCATAATAAAAGCCGGTGATAAGGGAGTGGAATTTAGTGAAATGCTTGGGGATATGGCTTTTGGTGCTATGGAAGAATCATGTGGATCCACAAGTACGCTTATGGGAGCTTTTTTTATGGGTATGGGAAATGTTGCAAAAGGTACTGAATTAGATACCAAAGAAGTTAAGGAGATGTTTAGATCTGGTTTAACAGTGCTTCAAATGCAAACAAATGCTAAAGTAGGGGATAAAACAATGATGGATGCTTTGATTCCTGCGGTGGAAGCAATTGAAAGTTCTGAAGGGGATGTAGTTGAAATTCTAAATAAAGGAGCAGAGGCCGCATTAGAAGGAGCAAAAAAAACAATTGACATGAAAGCCAATTTTGGTAGAGCACGTAATTTGGGAGAACGATCTGTTGGATCAGCTGATCCTGGAGCTACCTCGTGGGCTTGTATGTTTGAGTCTTTTTCTAAGGCAATTGGTAATACACATAAAATTAAAAATTAAAGAATAAATATATAATGGCTGATTTAGATGATTTAAGAGAAGGAATCAATTTTTCAAATAAACCTGTTAGTAATCAAGGTTTTTATTTAAAGGGCAGTGATAATATGGATTGGGGTATGAAAGATCGTCTTTCTCGTATTTTCCGTCCTTCTACCGGACGTACAGTAATGTTAGCATTTGACCATGGTTTTATAATGGGGCCAACCTCAGGTTTAGAACGAATTGATTTGAGCATTATTCCATTAATAAAATATGCTGATTGTTTAATGGGGGCTCGTGGTATGATTCGTTCAAGTATTCCAGCTGATTCAAACAAACCAATTTGTTTACGATCAGATGCCGGAACTTCAATTTTAACAGAATTGAATCACAACGTACTAATTGATATTCAGGATGCCGTTCGAATGAATGCTTCAGCAATTGCTGTAATGGCTTCAATTGGAGATACTTCAACAGAGGCGATTACTGTTGCTAATATATGTAGAGCAGTAGATGCTGGTCAAAAAGCAGGAATTCCTGTAATGGGTGTAACGGCTGTAGGCACAAATATGGTTAGAGATGCACGTTATTTCAGTTTAGCGTCACGTATATGTGCAGAGAATGGAGCAAATATAGTTAAGACTTATTATACTGAAGGATTTTCAAAAGTAACTTCTTCTTGCCCAGTGCCAATTGTTGTTGCTGGTGGTAAAAAATTACCAGAGTTAGAAGCTTTAGAATTATGCTACAAATCAATTAATGAAGGCGCTTCTGGGGTTGATATGGGACGTAATGTTTTTCAATCAAAGGCACCGGCAGCTATGATTCAGGCCGTTAGCGCTGTTGTTCATGATGATTTGGCTCCTAAAGAAGCTTTTGAAATGTTTAACGATTTGAAAGCTAATGAAGTTGTTAGCGTTTAATTTATTATAGATAATAGACTTTTTATGAAATCATTTACTAATTCACAACTTTCTTTGAGTAAGAATATGAAATTCATTATGGTTGTATTTATAGCATTTTCATTATTGACAAGCTCATGTTCAACCTCTAAATCAAATTATATTATAGGTGGTTCTGGTTGGAACGAAATTGCGTTAGTTGACAATCAGGGAAATAAGCTATGGAGTCATCAATTGGAAAAAGAACAAGAGTGTAATTCCGTTAGTCAATTTTCTGAAGGAAAACTTTTATACTCCTTTAAACAAGGAGCAAAACTAATTGATGAAAATCATCAAACACTATGGGAATATCTCTGTGATAAAGGTTTAGAAGTTCAATCTGCGTCATTAACGGATAATGAAAATATTTTACTTGGAATTTGCGGAAATCCAGCTCAGATTTTGGAATTTTCTGCTAAAGGAGAAAAACTTGTGGATATTTCCTTTAAAACAGGGATCAAAAATCCTCATGCTCAATTTAGAAAGGTTAATAAAACAAAAAACGGAAACTACTTGATTCCTCTTCTGGGAAAGAAATCAATTTTTGAAATTGATACTAGAGGTGAGCTTGTTAGAGAGGTACAAACAGAATCAAGTGTTTTCTCATTAGTTGTATTAAAATCTGGAAATTGGTTGTTAAGTTGTGGTGATACTCATAAAATGATAGAATTAAATCCTAAATCTGGAGAGATTGTTTGGGAATTAAGAGAGAATGATATTAAAGGTGTACCACTAAGGTTTGTTGCCGAAGCTAAACGTCTTAAAAACGGAAATACCATTATTTGCAATTGGGGAGGACATGCCCATGATAAGACAAAGACAGCTCAGGTATTTGAAATTGATGCTAATAAAAAACTAATATGGAAAATAGAAGATTATAAGAATCTAGGCAACGTTTCTACACTTGATATTGTAGAGGGATCTAGATTTACAGAATAAAAAATTTTCTAAATTAAATAAACAAAATGATGAAATTTATAAACTTATTATTGGTGTTTTTAATGTTAGCACCTAGTTGCTGGGCACAAACTCCAACTGCTAAAAAGAATTGGAGTCAAAACGTAATTGATTTAAAAAAGGGGCTACAAAAGGAGTTAGGGAACCGTTTTCCTGTTAATTCAAATGTATTAAGAAAGGGAGATACACCAGAAAAACTATCCATTGACATAACAGATGTTGAGAATTTGATTATGATAACAGATGGTACTAAAGATGGAAATGGTTGGGATCATGCTGTATGGGCAGACGTAAAATTATTTAAAGCAGATGGCAGTTTTGATTATGTAGATGCACTAGAAATTCAATCTGGTCATGCTGGGTATTGGAAGCCATTAAAAAATATTAATGGTCATGGTACAAAACTTAAAATACAATCAAAAGAATATGAGCACGGAATTTTCCTTCATGCTGACGGAGAAGTAGTTTTTAATTTAAATAAAAAATATGTTCGATTTGAAGCACTTGTTGGAATTGATGACGGTTCTAATGAACGAGCTTCTGTGAGATTTATAGTGCAAAATGTTTCGGCAAATGTGATTAAAGAGCAACTTATCTCTGAATTTCCAAAAATTGGGACCTTATTTTTTAATAAATTAAATGTTAGTACTATCTCATGGTTGGCATCTAATGATTGTTCCGCTGAAAAGGCGGTAGTTAACAATCTTGTTAACTTGTTAGATAAGCCATATCATTTTAAAAATTTAATTGAGGAAATTTCAGGACTACCAAAGACTGAACAAATAAGTAAATATCTTGAGTTATTCGAAAGAGCTAGTAAAATCTATAATCTTCAAAATGATCTTAAATGGATAAACCCAGAAGCTATACGTTTGGCTTTTGATAATATGAAATCAAACCCTAATTTTAAAGCTGTTGAATATAAAGGGAAAATTGATTTTATAGAAAAAGTATATTCTACTTCTGTTGAAGAAATGTATAGAGAAGATTCTGAATCAATTAAAAACTTGATTAAAATTAGTAAGTACAAAGATGAAATTTTACTAGCTAATCCAATTTTAGATTTTGATAAAATTATTGCGGTTCGTTATAAATTAGGTGATCGTGCACGAAAGGCTATGGCTCCAGAAATTGGAACTCAAAGTAATAATTGGAGCTCTCACATGTCTGCAAGGATGAGTAATTTTGATTGTGAATTAACTCTTTTGAGTAATTTAAGAGGTAAAATTCAATCTAAAACAATTTACAAACCTACTAATGGAGCTCCTTTAAATAGTTTAAAACTACATTGGGATGCTGATAGATTGATGTTTACAAGTGTAAATAAAGATAATCTGTGGCAAATTTTTGAGATGGACGTGAATTCTAACAAAGTTCATCAATTAACGCAAGTTGAAGAAGAAGATTTAAACTTCTTTGATGGCGCTTATCTTCCAAATGGAAAGATTGTGGCATCTTCAAATATTGCATATCAAGGAGTACCTTGTGTAAATAGCGCTGATATAATTGGAAGTTTTTGTGTTTATGATCCTAAAAGTAAAGATTTAAGAAGGATTAGCTTTGGGCAAGAAAATGATTGGTGCCCTGAGGTAATGAATAATGGTAGGTTAATGCAATTACGTTGGGAGTATAGTGATATTACTCATTATTTCTCAAGAATTATGCTACACATGAATCCTGATGGAACCAATAAGAAAGAATTATATGGTAGTGGTTCTTATTGGCCGAATTCTTTGTTTGATGCAAAACCATTACCAGGTAAAAATAATAGTCAGTTTATTGGAATTGTGTCAGGTCACCATGGTATTGCTCGTTCCGGAAGATTGGTCATGTTTGACCCTGCTAAAGGACGAAGAGAAGCAGATGGTGTAATGCAAGAGATACCTTACAGAAATAAGGTAGTAATTCCAGAAATAAAGGATGGACTTGTTGATGGTGTTTGGCCTCAGTTTTTAAAACCTCAAGTTTTATCAAAAGATTATTTTCTTGTAACAGCAAAATTAAATCCAGAATCTTTATGGGGTTTATATTTAGTTGATGTTTTTGATAATGTAACCCTTGTGGCAGAATTTGAAGGTGAAGGTGTAACAGAAGCTATTCCTTTGTTCAAAAAGGAAACTCCACCTGTTATCCCTGAAAAAGTAAATCTGAATAATATGGAATCTACCGTATATATTCAGGATATTTATTCAGGTCAAGGAATAAAAGGAGTGGAAAGAGGAACAATTAAAGAGTTACGAATTTTTGCATACGAGTTTGCTTATGCAAAATCGCCATCAGGACATATGGTTCAAGGAATTCAAGCTGGATGGGATATGAAAAGAATATTAGGAACTGTACCTGTTGAAGAGGATGGCTCCATAATTTTTAAAATACCATCTAATATTCCAATTTCTATGCAGCCATTGGACAAAAATGGGGCAGCAGTACAATTGATGCGGTCTTGGATTACTGGTATGCCAGGAGAAGTTGTTTCTTGTACAGGATGTCATGAAGATCAAAATACAATTGCACAACCTAAATTTACACTTGCTTCACGCAAAACTCCTACTAAAATTACTCCTCCTGAAGGTGGGGTCAGAGCTTTTACTTTCGAATTGGAAATTCAACCAATTTTAGACCGTAATTGTATTTCATGTCATGATGGTAATGGAGCAGAATTAAATTTTAAAGATCGCTCACTTGATAAGGTTACAGGTTTTGGTAATAGTTATTTGGCTTTACACCCATTTATAAACCGTCAGGGGCCTGAAGGTGAGATGCCTGTGACAAACGTTATGGAATATCATGCAAGCACTTCTGAACTAATACAACTATTAGAAAAAGGTCACAAAAATGTTAAGTTAACAGATAAAGAAACAAGAAAACTTTATGAGTGGATTGATTTAAATGTTCCTTATCATGGTACGTTTAAAATTCAGGATGTTTTTGGTAAAAATCCAGAAGTTCGTCGTAATGAGTTAATGGAAAAATATGCCAATACGAAAGTAGATTGGATTAAAGAAATTGATGATTATACCAACTATTTAACCGGTAAAGGAAAAATTGAACCAGTTAAGTATAAAGCAATAAAACCTACAAAAGAAAAGAAAATTAAACTTAAGAATTGGCCATTTGATACCGCAACTGCTATAGATATGCAATCTAGATCAAGTAAAAAGGATATTGTAATTGATTTGGATGAGAATATTAAAATAAAACTTAAATATATACCTGCAGGGTCATTTGTAATGGGATCTAATCGTGGAGATATAGATGCTTATCCACCTAATAAGCAATCTTTGAAAAAAGGATTCTGGATGTCAGAGTATGAAATAAGTAATGAGCAGTTAAAAGTTCTATTTCCAGAGCATGATAGCAGATATCAAGTACAATTTTGGAAAGATCACACTACTCCTGGTTACCCTGCTAATAAACCAAATCAACCAGCAGTTCGTATAAGTTGGGAGAATGCAATGGAATTTTGTAAGATTTTGTCTGATAAAACAGGATTGAAGATTAATTTGCCAACAGAATCTCAGTGGGAGTGGGCGGCAAGAGCTGGTAGTGAAAATGAATTTTGGTATGGAGATGAATCTGTTGATTTTTCAGAATATGCAAATTTGGCTGATATGCAATTAGCTGATATGGCTGTAACTGGAGTTGATCCTAAACCTATGTCTAAAAATAACCCATTACGCCCTTATTTTGATTATTTACCACGTTCAAAGGTTGTAGATGATCATGGTATGTTAGCGGTAAACATAGGTTCTTATAAACCAAATCCATGGGGCTTATATGATATGACTGGAAATGTTTCTGAGTGGACACGTTCAGATTACAAAGCATATCCTTACAAAAACAATGATGGGAGAAATTTGGGGAATCAAATGGTTCAGAAAGCTGTTCGTGGTGGTTCTTGGAAAGATAGATCAAAAAAAGCTACTTCATTCTATCGAAAAAAATATGCATCCTACCAAAAAGTATTTGATGTAGGTTTTCGAATTATTATTGAAGAATAAAAATAATAACTACCGAATAGTTATTAAAAGAAGAGTGTATGTTCATCAATAAATGAACTTACACTCTTTATTATTTAGATTATTTGTTCTAAGTTTAGGAAAAAGTTTGAACTTTATTAAGTTTTATGTTTTCAATTATTGTTAAAATTCAAAGCAAATTAACCAATTAACTTCTTTTGAGTTTTCTTTCGCATTACATCTTCAACAATATTAAAAATTACCCCTTTAATTTTTTTAAACTTATTTATATACTGATAAACTACTTTTTTTATTTTTTTGTGCGTTTCAAAATAGTTCTTATTGCTGTTAGCAGTATTGTTGTCAATAAGTTTAGATAATA
>Ga0193953_1000230_pt1 | contig 31549 bp, 30 predicted proteins | sample BB_4_MG_FD_140325 | JGI IMG/M metagenome (GOLD analysis project Ga0193953, IMG submission 140325) | Microbial mat bacterial communities from the Broadkill River, Lewes, Delaware, United States - BB_4_MG | ecosystem: Environmental > Aquatic > Freshwater > River > Microbial mats | place: USA...
AAATCAAAAAATAAAACTGAAGATATGGCTATTATTTATAGAAATAATTCAAGTGCAGATGGAATTGAGGCAAATTTAAGAGATGCAGGAATCGAGTGTAAACGTAAAGGTGGTCATAGTTTTTTTGATTCTAGGGAGATAAAAGTTATCCTTGATTTAATCGTATTGATGGTAAATAGTAACGATATGATGGCATTTATACATTTAATTGAGTATGGAAAAAATATAGGGAAAGCTATAGCTAAAGATATTTTTGAAGCTTTATTAAGAGTAGGGCATGGTAATTTATTTCATGGATTATTAAATCCTGATAACTCTATTATCAAACCATACCAAAGTAGAAAAGTAACCAATGTGCAACTTGGATTGTTTGATGATTTTATAGAGATGGGAAGTGTATCTAAATTTAAAGATTTAGGTTGGGATGTGAGATTTTTAAATAACAATATTTTAAAACACCCAAAATTGACTTTAGAAGGTGGAATATTTCTATATGATTTTTATACACTAATAAAGGAATTAAAAAGAATCCAAAATCCAAAAAATATGATAGTACATATTCAAAAACATAAGTTTTTTGAAACTATCATCGAAACACTTTGTACCCATAGAGCAAAACAAAAAGATGGAACTATTAACGAAAGTATTAAAAGCTCTGCAAAACTAAAGTCGCACAGAAGAGTTGAGACATTAAAACAATTATCAAGCCGACATACAAATTTAAATAATTTTATCAATGCTATGATTCTAGGTGGTGGAGAGATGAGTGAGGGTGGGGGTGTAAACCTTTTATCTGTTCATGCAAGCAAAGGTTTAGAGTTTAAAGAAGTATATGTTGTAGACCTTATGGATGGAAGATTTCCAAATCGTACACTGATGAGTAAAGGTGGGAGTTTAGAGGAGGAGAGACGGTTATTTTATGTTGCTGTAACTCGTGCTAAAGATATTTTATATCTAAGTTATGCTTCTTATGATAGAGTAAAAAAACTTGATTTTATTTTCAGCCCATTTCTTAAAGAAGCGGGGCTTATTAAAGAAAGTGAATAATTTATATTTTTTTGTAAAATTGAATAGAAACTTTAGATTATATATAAAAATTAGAATACTATAAGATATAAGACTATACAATACAAGATATTATGTAATATTATATTTTTATAAAGGTCTTATACTTGTATCGTTTAAAATTTACCAATATCGTTCTTTTATCTATACTTTCTTTTTCTATTTTAACTTTTGTTTATTATCAAAAAACCGAAGAAAATGCTATTCGTAATGCAAAAGGAAAAATCAACGAACTTCTATTACAATATAAGGCATTTAGAAACTATGTAAGTAAAGTACAAAAAGAAGAGATATATCGACTTCAAGAAGAAGGTGCTATTGATTCTGAATATTTTCATCCTGCTGTATTATCATCAACTTTTAGTGCACGTAATGTAAATCATATGTATAATGAATTAAAAGAATCGTTAGGTGAAAAACCTGTGACGATACGATTTGCTAGCGATAATCCTAGAAATCCATTAAACAGAGCAGATAAACATGAATCATTATTATTGAAAAAATTTAACAAGAATGAAATGACAGAGTTTACAGAAATAATAGAAAATGAGACAGGAACTACATTGTATTATGTATTGCCTACAAAAAGAACAACACAAAAGTGTATGAAGTGTCACTCAAATCCTAACTTAGCGCCAAAAGGTCTTATTGAATTATATGGAGACAAAAATGGTTTTTATGAAAAAAAGGGAAATATTCGTGCAATTTTGTCTACATCATATCCTTTAGATGATGATTTACAAGTAGCAAATAAGACATTTCTTTTATTAACAGGTATCACATTTTTTATTTTTTCAAGTATGTTATTTATAGTATATATATTTACTAAAAGACTCAATAGAATAAATCAGACTTTAGATGATAAAGTTACAAAAAGAACAAAAGAACTTAGTACAGAAAAAGAATATATTAAAAAAATATTAGATGAAAATCCTAGTATCATTTTAGTAATAAAAAAGGGACGATTACTGAATGCAAATCGTCAATTTTTTGATTTTTTAAATTTCTCTACGAAAAATGAATATTTAGAAAGTGAAAAAAAACTAGATGACTATTTTTTAGATTTTGATAATGAACCATTTCCTTTAGATAAAAAAATTGATGGTAAAGTATGGTATGAACATTTAGTAGAAAAACAGACTATTACTCATAATGTAAGTATTGATTTTAATAATGTTATTACTTTTTTCATAATTAGTGGAACATTGATTAGTAATAATGATGAGATTGTTATCACTTTACAAAATATCACAGAACAAATTGAAAAGGACAAACTATTATTTGAACATTCAAAACTCTCTTCTATGGGAGATATGATTGAAAATATTGCTCATCAATGGAGACAACCACTTTCTATTATTTCTACAAGTGCCACAGGTATGTTAATGCAAAAAGAATATGGTTTATTAAGTGATGAGCAGTTTATTAAAAACTGTAATATAATAGATGAAAATACACAACACCTTTCTCGAACCATAGATGATTTTAGAAATTTTATCCGTGGAGATAATGAAAAAATACATTATAATTTAAAAGAAGATATAAATATTTTTTTACAATTAGTTCATAGCTCAGTTAAAAAATATAATATAGAAATTATTGAGGATGTTGATGATGCAATTTGGTTAGATGGCTATGCAAATGAGTTAGTACAATGTTTTATTAATATCTTCAACAATGCAAAAGATATTTTAATGACTCTTGATGAGGATAACAGACTCTTATTTGTTACTGGGTATAAAAAAGATATGAGTGTAATCATTGAATTTAGGGATAATGGTGGCGGAATTGCAGATGATGTATTATCTCGAGTATTTGAACCATACTTTACAACAAAGCATAAATCACAGGGGACAGGTGTGGGATTGCATATGACATATAATATGATAGTTGATGGTATGCATGGAGACTTAGATGCTTCTACGGTAGAGTATACATATAATGATAAAGCTTATAAAGGTGCCAATTTTAAAATCACTTTACCTTTAGTTATAGTGTAGAGAATTATTACTCTAAATATATCAATAGCTTTTAAGCAGTATAAAGGCAAAATGCGAAAAATATTTAACCATAAATTGGAGTTAAAATGAAAAAAATTGAACTATTATCACCAGCAGGTAATTTAGAAAAATTAAAAATAGCATTTGCCTATGGTGCAGATGCAGTCTATGGTGGAGTAAGTCACTTTAGTTTACGAATAAGAAGTGGTAAAGAGTTTACCATGGAGACATTTAAAGAGGGGATAGATTATGCTCACTCAATGGGCAAAAAAGTATATGTAACAATAAATGGATTTCCATTTAATTCTCAAGTAGAATTACTGAAAAAACATATTGCAAATGTAGCAGCTTTAGAACCAGATGCACTTATTGTTGCCACTCCTGGGGTTGTTGCTCTTTGTCATGAATTAGCACCAGGGATTCCTATTCATTTATCAACTCAAGCAAATGTTATGAACTATCTTGATGCAAAAGTCTATTATGATATGGGTGTAAGAAGGATAATTGCTGCACGTGAGATTAGTTTAAAAGATGTTACAGAGATCAAAAAACATTTACCAGATTTAGAAATAGAGATATTTGTACATGGTTCTATGTGTTTTGCATATTCAGGACGTTGTTTAGTAAGTGCTGTTCAAATGGGAAGAGTTCCAAATAGAGGATCTTGTGCTAATGACTGTAGATTTGAGTATACTTTATATGCTGGAAATGAAGATCATGGTTCACTATTTAGACTTGAAGAAGATCCAGGTGTTGGGACATATATCTTTAATGCAAAAGATATGAATCTAGCTTCACATGTAGATGAGATAGTAAATAGTGGTGCAGTAGATAGTATAAAAATCGAGGGTCGAACAAAGTCACCTTATTATGCAGCAGTTACAGCATATGCTTATAGTATGGCTTTAAAAGATGCTCAAAATGACAACTTTGAAGCTCAAAAATATCAAGATGAATTAAATACTACAAAAAATCGTGGATTTACAGATGCTTATCTGGTGCATAAACCATTTGATAAAAATGATACCCAAAATTATGAGTACGCATTAAGCGCTGGTTCTTATGAAGTTACTGGATTAGTGCAATCAGATGAAGATCATTTTTTATGTAAATATAAAGTGTACCCAAATGACGAGATAGAAATTTTTGCACCTTTAAATGTAACTATTGATGAGGTTGAAAATGAGCTTGGGGCTATATATAAGAAAGAAGATGGTAAATTCTATATTAGATTTAACAAAATTATTACAGCAAGTGATAAAGAATTGGAATCTGTACATAGTGGAAATGTTAATCCTATTAAATTACCAGGAAAACTTCCATATATGACTATGTTAAGAACAAAATCGGAAGAAGAAAATATAGAAAATTAAAGAGGTTACATGAAGTATCTATTAATACTAATAGTCTTATTTTTTACTTCATGTAGTAACTTTCAAGAAAAACTACAAAATACCATACAATCAGAAAATGCGAAACAAATTAAAAATGAATATAAAGAGATTATAAATCTTCTTATATTATATAAGAAAAAGTTAGACAAAAGAAATCCTTCAAATTACGCTAAAAATTTGGATAGAACTTTACATAATGAAATAGTAAATAATACAAATACAATAACTCTTCCAATTGGAAAATCTAATAGCCCAAAAAATTATACCCAATATCTTAAATATGCTTTTTCCAAAGAAACAACAATTAGAAATAGAAATGATTATTTAATTGTAGGGTTTTACAAAATGTTTTATCATGCATACAAAATAGATATAAAACATAAGATAACAGCATTAAGCTATGATATTGTTACTTTACAAAAAGCATATAAAAATTTACAAATACTACAATGGAAAATAAAGTTTAATAAAAATAAATTAAATCAATATTTATTTTTAACGTGGCAAAATAACTGGCAAATTGAATTAGAAAAACAACTAAAACATAACTCTCTAGATACTATAAAATTGAGTGATTTAAAAAATATCAAACTTAAAATAGAGTCTTTGCTAGATCCTTCAAATACTAGTTTTGAAGTGATTACTTCTAAGATGATGCTTCTTATGGAAAAATCAATAAAAAGATTAAATGCAGAGCCAGAAAAATTAAGTATAGATGCACTTATAAGTTTAATTTTTATCATTTGATTTTTATTAATAAATTTGTAGTACAATAACATTATGAATAAAAAACTTGAAAAACTCAAAGAAAAATCAGATCAAATGCTTAACCTTACTAAAGAACAATTTGGTAAAGGTTTTGATTTTGCAAAAATAAAAAGTAATGCTTTAAAAGATCAAATAAACCTCAAAATACGCGAAAAAGCTATTTTATCGACAAAAGCTCGACTTGCAGAAAACCATAAAACATTTAATGACTTTAGTGATGAAGAGTTAGAGATAATCATAGCTGATGAAGAGCGAAAAATTATAGATGATTTAAAAAACAAATCTTTAGTTGCTGCACTTGCTTTTTTAGGTTTGAATTTTTTTATATAGGGTAAAATATGTTTAAACAAGCAAAATCTGCTTTTATTTGGTATCAACTTTATAAGTTTAGAAAAACAGTTGTCTTCATAGTTCTTTTACTTTGTATTGTGTTTTTTTCACAGTGGATTTACAGTGACGTAGTGGAGTATTTAACATTACGAAAAAAGCTAGAGTATTTAGATATTTTGCTGCCAATTAAATGGGCGGTTATTTTTTTTAATATTGGATTGTCTACGTATTTGGTAACTTCTTTATTTAAAAAAGAGAAAAAACAAGAAAATACAAAAGAAAAAGTAACTATAAAAAGTTCTCAAAAAGAAAGAGTAAAAAAAGAAGAGATTAAAGAACCAAAGCAAAATAAAGAAACATTGAGCCAAAGAGAAGCCTCTTTTTTGCACTCAAAAAAGCTTAATAGTAAAGCAGAAAGTTTAATAAAAAGATAAGCATTATTATAGAAAATAATTTAATTTATTTTTAATTATTTTATTATATACTTTATAATATGAATTTATTAAAATTAGTACTATCAATTATAATTGTTACAAGTGTATCTTCTCAAGAACTTGAAAAAGTTTCTATTGCATTAACATGGAATGATCAATTTGAATTTGCAGGTGTTTATGCTGCAAAAGAAAAAGGTTTTTATAAAGATGCTGGTCTTGATGTTACTATTAAGAGTAGGGATAAAGCTCTAAAGAAACACTATTATTGGGACAAACTCAATGAGGGTATTGTAAACTATTCTATTATCTCTTCTGATATATTTCTAAGAAATTATAGTGGAATGAATCTTGTTCAACTAGCTTCTTATAATAAAAAAAACTTATTTGTTTTAGTTACAAAAAAAAATATCAGAAATGCTGCTGCTTTAAAAAATAAAAAGATTATAAGTTCACCTTCTTTATTTAGAAGTCCAATTTGGGGTGTTCTTAAATTATCTGGTCTTAAAAAAAGTGATATTATTCTTGAAAAAAGAGATCTAAAAGATGATGTAAATCAATTTATAAACGATGACTCTATTTCTGCTATGACTATTTCTAAAGCAAATCAGCTTTATATGTTAGATAAGTTAAATTATGAATACAAGATAATTGATCCTTCCAATTATAATATGTTTAGTTATGGATTAAATCTTATATCTGGAGTAAAAGAAGCTACTTTACATACTCAACGTGCAATAGATTTTGTAAAAGCTACAAATAGAGGGTGGAAGTATGCCTTTGCTCATAAAGAAGAGATTATTGATCTTATAATACAAAAGTATTCACCTGAGAAAACAAAAGAAGCTATGATTTATGAAGCCAATATCTTAGAAAAGAATTTTATGACTAAGTTTTATAAAATAGGAGAGATAGTACCAGAATTTTTGAAACTCAATCTGGATACTTACAAAACATTAGGTTTAATTAATAACGAATGGGAACCTAAAGGGATGATTATTGATGATTATCAACAAGATTTAAACTTTTATATTTCAGATAAAGAGAAAAATTATCTTCACAATAAAAAAGAGATAAAATTTTGTATAGATACAAACTGGGCACCATTTGAAAGTATGAAAAATGGAAAATACATTGGTTTATCATCTGATTATATGAAACTTTTTAGTGAAAAACTAAAAATACCTTTACGATTAATTGAAACTTCATCATGGCTAGAATCTTTAGATAAATCACAAAAACGCGAATGTGATCTTTTACCACTTGCTTCAAAAGATAAAGAGCGTGAAAAATATTTGGATTTTACGACACCCTATATCTTCACAAAAATTGTAATTGCTACAAAAGTAGGTGTACCATTTATCGATGATATTAATCAGATAAAAGAAAAAAAACTAGGTATTGTAAAGGGCTATAACCTTATAGGTACATTAAAAAATAAGTTTGATAATTTAAATATTGTTCTAGTAGATTCTTTAAGTGATGGTTTAGAGAAAGTTCAAAAAGGTGAGTTGTTTGGTTATTTAGATAATTCAATTGTCCTGAACTATGCAATACAGGATGAATACTTAGGTAGTTTGGCTATTTCTGGTAAATTTAATTATGAAAAAAATATGAGTATCGCTACACGAAATGATGAGAAATTACTGAATAGTATTTTTAATAAATTTATAAATTCTATTTCTGAACAGCAAAAACAAACTATTTTAAATCGTTGGGTAAATATTAATTATGCAGTAAAAATTGATTATACATTAGTGTATCAGATTATATTTGTGAGTTTGCTAATTATTTTTATTATATTTTATTGGAATAGAAAGCTTATTATAGAACAGAAAAAAGTATTAAGAGAAAGAAATAAGGCAAATAAAGCTACCCAAGCCAAGTCAAAATTTCTTGCAAATATGTCTCATGAGATAAGAACACCTATGAATGGTATTATAAGTATGTCTGAGTTACTAATGAAAACAAAACTCAATTTCAAACAAGATAAATATATATCCACGATAAACTATAGTGCACATTCTCTTTTACGTATAATAAATGAGATTTTAGATTTGAGTAAAATTGAAGCAGGAAAATTAAATATAGAAAAAGTAGATTTTAATCTTTTTGAGTTACTTGAACATGTAAAAAATTTACTAGAAAACAAAGCTGAAGAGAAAAATATAGATTTTGAAATTATTTATAAAAACAAAATTCAAGGAGATTTATTAGGGGACTCTTTACGTCTTGAACAAGTTTTAATCAATATTATAAGTAATGCTATTAAATTTACAGAGAATGGATTTGTTAAAGTTATTGTTTCTAGTATTGAGGATAGTTTTATATTTGCTATTGAAGATAGTGGTATAGGAATCAGTAAACAACATCAGCTCAAATTATTTGATACCTTTTCCCAAGGTGATGAAAGTATTACACGTAAGTATGGGGGGACGGGTTTAGGTCTTTCTATCTCAAAACAACTAGTGGAACTTATGAATGGGAATATAACATTTAAGAGTGAAGTTAATGTAGGAACACAGTTTATTATTACACTCCCTTTTAGTGAATCAAAAAGTACAGATACTGTAGAAAAAGATAAACTTCTCCTTTTTGATGAATGTTTGAATTTGGAACAAAATATCATATTATTAGTAGAGGATAATGAAATCAATAAAGATATATTATGTAGTCTTTTGGAAAATACTAAAGTTACTATTATCATAGTTTCAAATGGAAAAGAAGCTGTAGATATATGTACAAATGGAAAATATAAGTTTGATCTAATATTGATGGATATTCAAATGCCAATAATGGATGGATATCAAGCAACAAAAGAGATTAGGAAGAGTGATAAAGATATACCAATTATAGCATTAAGTGCACATTATATGGAAGAAGATATATTAAAGATTAAAAATTCAGGAATGCAATCTCATCTATCGAAGCCTATAAATGTAGATGCTTTATTTGCTACTTTAAAATATTATTTAAATAAATAACAAATACAATTAGTATAAATAATAGTTAATAGTAAGAGAAAGCGAAATATTAGAATCAAGTAGACCTTTAGGTGGCATTAAAGGAAAGCTATTTTGTACGGCTTTAGTGATAGATTTTTGGAATATTTTTTTACCTTTTTTGATATGAAAAGAGAGTAATTCTCCATTTTTAGAAATAGTAAAATTTATTTTTACTATCCCTTCAATTCCCCTTTTTACAGCTACTCTTGGATATGATTTATTTTTATTTATAGTTTCTTTTATTTTCGTGTAGTATTTTTTTTGGTTGTATTTATGTTTGTTTAGTGTGTCTTGATGATTTTTAGTGATTTTTTGAATAGATTTATTTTTTTTGATTTGTTGTTTAACTATTGTTTTTTTTATTTCAGTAGTCTTTTTTTTCTTAATAATTTGTTTCTTTTTTTCAATAATTTTTGGCTTGATTTTTTTAGTTGCAACCTTTTTCTTAATAACCTTTTTAATCTCTTTTTTCTTTACGATAATCTCTTTCTTTTTTACTACAGGTTTAGCTTCTTGAATAATAGTGAATTTTACTACTTGATCACTTTTTGTTTGGCTGGATTTGATTTGTGGTTCTTCACTAGAATATAAAAATGAGATAAATATGGCTATATATAATAGCAATGTGATGGTAAACGATTTTGCGTATCTATTCATACTTTGTAACTATAGCAAGGTTTGTATAATTTTTTTGTTTTAATATATCTATGATATAAACAAAATTTTCGAACTTTAAATTTTTATCACATGAGATTTTAATAGAACAATTTGTTTTATAGTTTGAAAGATTTGAGATAATTTGGTCTTTTGTTATTTGTTTTTTATTAAAAAATATATCATTATTTTCTTTGATAGAAATGGTAAGAATATCTTTTTTTGTAATTTTATCAGAATTTTTAGCAGCACTTAAATCTAAAGGGATAACTCCTTTAGCTACAAAAGTTGCAGTAGTGAGAACTATTACTAAAAGAACAAGCATAATATCTATAAATGGTACAACATTTATAGAATCAAATTTTTTAATTTGCACTATTTTCCTTTTCCTCTATCTCCCAAAGGGCGATTAAAACTTCAATTTTTCGTGCTAGATGGTTATAGAAAAACATTGAAGGAATTGCTACAATAAGACCCATGGCTGTTGCTTTTAGCGCGAGTGCTAATGAACTCATAATAATTTTTACATCAATATCTGCTGTTCCACCCATCGTATAAAATGTAATAATAATACCAAATACAGTTCCTAAAAGTCCTATATAGGGTGCATTTGAACCATTTGAAGAGATAATGGATATGTTTTTTGTGATATCTATCTCTAAATTTTGTTTATTTTTATAAGCATTTAAATTGATATTTTTAAAAAAAAATAAACGCTCAATATAAAACCATAGAGATAAAAAACTCATAAAAATCAATAAACCTATAACACCATAATCAACAATATCTTTGAGTAATTCTATATTCATATACAACCTTTTTTTGATTGTATATTTTTGTTGTTAATTATGTGTTAATTTGTAGAAAAACTTATTTTTCTTTTATATTTTTTATTGAGTTTGTTTTATGATGGTGCATAGTTTTAGAACCATATTTTTCAAATACATAGCCTCTATATATGTTTATAGATATGAAAAATATCACCAAAAAAGAGGCACAAAAATAGGCTATTACTTTTCTTATTTTACTACTCTTGATAAGTTTTAATCTTTGATAAATTAAGATAAGTGTCCATATAACTGCTACCCATTTAAAAATGGAAAAGAGATGCAACCATGCATCCCCTCTATTAGCTAAGTCATCTACATCAATTGTAAATCCAAGTGCTTGAGCAAATCCTTCTGTTATTTTTTCATAACCTCTTGTAAAAAAACTTTCAACTGCATGTCCTAATGAACCTATAATAAATAGTGGTGCATATCCATAACCTAGAGTTGTAAATGTTGTTTTAAAGTCTTTATTTAATATCTTTGCTGCAAAATAAAATCCTATAGTAGCAGTAGCAATAGTAAATAAAAGTGCATAAAGAAATGCAAACATTCCCCCATATTCAGGAATATTAAAAAATAATGCAGTTTGATTCCAAATCATTGTATCTGCTATGGTACTTCTATTGAGTCCGTGAGCAAATGTCATTGATACAGGAATAGCTGCTAAAATTAAAATATATGTCCAAACTTCAGCAGGTAGTGTTTTGAATTTACCATAAAGTTTGTCTGCTAGTTTCGTTATTTTAAACTTTACAGCTTCACATGAAACAGCACAGTCCATACATAAAGTACAATCATCAGTAGAGTTTTTTTTAGCAAAAGTAAATGGTTTTAGGTTATAACTACACGCACTTGCACAATCAAATGTTTTACAATCAGCACAACTATCTGTGTAGGTTTCTAATTTTGTAAAAGCTAACTTATCATAAGCTCTAGTAAGTGTTCCTATAGGACAAACACTTTTACAATAACTCATATCTTTATAAATAAAATATAAAGCAAAAGCAATAACTGTCATTGCTGTAAACATAGATGCTGTACCAAAAGGACTTTTCCAAAAACCTGGAAAAGTGTAATAAATACCCCACCATCCAATTACTAGTAAAAAGATACCTATATATTTGTTTTGCATCCATTGTGGCATTTTTTTCTGTAGACCAATGTTTGTGATATATTTTCCTAAAAATCCATGAGGACAAATGCCACAAAATATTCTTCCAAAAGTAGGGAGAGTCGTTACCATAAATAAAGCCCAAAAAATTCCCCAAAAAACAGCTCCTGTAAAGAGGTTTTCTTTTGAAGGATTAGTAAATCCAAAATAGAGTGCATAAAAGAATATAAAAGTGATGATTATTCTTAAAACTAGTAGAAAACTTTGATTTTTAAATAAAAATCCAAAGATTGGATTTTTAAATAAATCATTTTTATCTCTTTTTATAAAGTTAACCATAAATTATCTCTTGATTAAAATGTATATTTGATACCAGCATAGTAAACTCTACCTGGATCAACAGTAATTGTAGTATCTTCAATATCTAAAATACCACTGCTATCTCTATCGCTATGTAAGAAAGCTGTTCTAACATATTGTTTATCTAATGCATTGTCAATTCTTGCAAAATAAGATAAGTGTTTATTTTGCGTATAAGAAAGTTTTAGATTTACTTTTGCATATCCTGGAATTTTGACAAAATTAGTTTCATCTGCAAAGTATTTTGACTGAGCATAGAGTTCTGTCATAAGATTGATTTTTGGTGTTAATTTATAGTCAACTATTAAATCAATTTTATGTTTTGGAACTCTAGGAAGTGAGTTTTCATTTATATTATGTGATGTATCTCCTGCTTCTCTTCTGTATGGTTTCATATCAATATAGATATCTTTATGTGATTTGTAATATGAGTCAAGGTAAGTATAGGCAAAATTAAAAGAGAGATTTTTTGTTTTATCACTATGTATCATTAGCTCTAATCCTCTATTAATTGCATCGCCAACATTGTCATACATTAAGTCATCATTATTACTATAATATGTTCCTTTGTTTCTTGATATAATATCTTTTGTTTTTGTTTGAAATATTGACACTTCATAATTGAGCATATTTTTTGTAAAATTTTTTGTTCCTCTTAATCCAATTTCATAGTTAAGGGTTGTTTGTTCTTTAAGGTTGAGATTATTTTTATAGTCAGAATTATAATCTCCTGCGAAAATATCTTGTGCTCGTGGATTTCTAAAACCTGTAGAGATATTTGAATAAAGAGTTTTTTTATCATCTGTTTTGTATGCAAAACCTAATCTATAAGATTTATTAGTAAATTTTTTATCTTTTTTAGTGGAAATATCTTTCCATATCATTCCATTATAATCATGCTGTTTTGCATTGTAGGTATATTTATTTTGATCTATTCTTGCATTTGCTGTTGTAGTTAATTTAGGATTTAATTTGTACTTTAGTTCGGCATAAAGAGCATTATTATCCTCTTCTGAAAGGGCGTTTGTTATTTCCCCTTTATAATAATTTTTCCCTCTATATTTGTAATCTTTTAATCTTAAATCATTTGAATCTAATTCTTTTTTTCCTATATCCAATCCTATAAGGTAAGAAAGATTAGTTAGATTTGCTATGTATTCTGTTTTTATACCGTATTGTGTAATATCATCATCACCTTTATTTGTATAAGTATCTGTAAAATTATTATCATCGGTAATTAAATCTTGTGCTGATGATAATGAATCATAAAAATCTTTGTAATAGTAAGTATTTATCTTGAGACTACTTTCATTATCGAAGAATTTATTATAAGTAAGAAAGTATTTATCTAAATTAGTGTAAAACTCAGCACTTCTTGCTAGATTTCCATCTCCTACAGATTTTGGATTTTTTAGGGCTTCTTTCATTCCTGTTACACTACCACCAGTTGTTTCTTCATAAATTCTCGTATAATCTATGCCCAATGCTATATCACTTGTATCATTGATATAATACTGTGCTTTTCCATTGATTGATTTTGTATAGTTTTTAGTTTTATCCCAATACCCATCACTGCTATTATAGTTTGAGTTTAAATTAACAGAATATTTCTCTCCACTATTATGAATACTTCCTTTTATACTTTTAAAGTTTTCACTTCCATATTCTATACCTACATTTCCACCATTTTTATTTTTTTGCCGTTTTGTAGTGATAATAATTGCACCAGCTAACGAACCATTTCCATATAAGTAACTAGAAGCACCTTTTATCACTTTTATTGATTCTATATTGTCCATATTGAGTTTTACTTTTCCACCATTTTGCATAAGTGGTACACCATCGATTAAGATAGATACTCCTGTATCTTCCCACATATATTCTTGTTGACCTATACCTCTCATATGTATTTCAACAACAGTTGATCTCACATCTGCACTTATACCTGGTATGGTTTGAAGGAGTTCATTGATATTCTTAGGATTGATTTTTTCTATTATTTCTGTATTGATATTGTTAATTGTAGATGATTCTGTTTGTTTATTTACTTTTTCAATATCTTCAATAGTTGAGGATGAGATATTTAAAGTACCGAGATTTTCCTCTGCATTAAGTGTTGAGATAACCAAAAGAGCTGCTAAAGAATAGCTAAGTTTCATATTTTTTCCTTAAAGATAAAATTTAATTTTAGAATTTTATCTTTAAGGTGTTAATTAAGTGTTAATAACTTTTAATTATAGTGATTTTTCTACTTTTATAAGTTCTACAACACCATCGTACATATCTTGAACACATTGAACTTCCGTAACACCAAGTCTTCTTTTGTTTGAAATATCATATACTCCACCCTCAGACTCTGAGTGTTCACCATGAATACCTCTGATTTGTAAGTGATGTTTGTCACAAATTGCTTTGAACTGTTCCATATCAGCTGCAAGTTTCGGAACCGCTATATGTACACTTGCTCTCATTGCAGTTCCTAGGTTTGTAGGACAAGATGTGATGTATCCTAAATGTTCGTTAAAAGAAAATTTCATTTTTTTCTCTAACTCTCCAATAGCTGTAGTAAGTCTTGTAAATACCTCTTTGATATCTCCACCTTGTTGCATAGAGATTATTCTTAATTGATCTTCTTCGTTTACCCATACTAAAAATGTTTTTTCTGTATTATGATAGATACCTCTTCCTAATGGCCAGTTTCTATTTAATCCAGCAGTCTCAAGAAATCTATCACCTTCTTTAAATAAAAAGTGATCTTTGATTAAAGAGTCTTGATCTTCTTTATTCATTCCATCTAATGGAAAGTATTTTCCTGCTAACGAACCTTCAAGTGAACTAAGTGTTGTAGAAACTACATTTTCTATCTCGTCACGTTGCTCTTTTGAAATAGCAGGTCCTAAAGGCATATTATCTAAGTTTCTTCCTACTCTAATTCGAGTAGAAACGATAAATTTATTATCTGGATCTGGATTTGGAGCATCTAAATTATCTGGATTAAGATCACTTTGGTGTTTATCATCTTTTGTAAAACCATGATATTCTTTGATTATTGGATCAAAAAATGAAGCGAATGTTGTATACGATTCTTCATCACCAGCATAAGCACCTATACCACTGTCAGGGTTTTTAACACCTGAATTAACAACATCTTCTATAGTAAAACCATTTTGTGTTTTTTTATCTTGTAATTCTTCAAATACCTCTTTAGTAAGATACTTAGCCATTAACGATTTATGTTCTTGTGTAAATTTTGGATATTCCATTTTCTTTTCCTTTATTTTTTGATAACTGTTCCGATACCTTCGCTCGTAAAAATTTCTAATAACAATGAATGTTCTATTCTACCATCTATAATATGCGCTTTTTTTACACCTCCATGTATTGCTTCAAGACAAGCATCAACTTTTGGTATCATACCACCAGTGATTGTCTCATCTTTTTTATAAGAAGCGATTTGATTTTCTGTTAAAGTAACAAAAAGATTTTTTTCTTTATCCATTACCCCTGCTATATCAGTCATAAAAATAACTTTTCTAGCTTTTAAAGAAGCTGCAATCTTACTTGCTGCTAGGTCTGCATTGATGTTAAATCCTGGATGATTAACTTCATTTCCAGAAGCAATTGGAGCAATAACAGGAATAAATTTTTCATCTAAAAGATTTTGAATCACTTCATTATTTACTTCATTAATCTGCCCCACTAGTCCATATTTTCCATCATCTTTTGGAGTAGCAAGTAAAAAATCCCCATCTTTCCCAGTGATTCCGATAGCTTTACCTCCATGTACATTTAATAAAGTTGTAATCTCTTTATTGATATTTCCAGCTAAAACCATCTCAACTACTTCCATAACTTGTTCGTCAGTAACTCTCATACCATCAATAAATTCACTTTGAATTTGCATTTTATCAAGTACAGAATTGATTTTATTTCCACCACCATGTACGATAACTGGTTTAATTCCTACCATATATAAAAGAATAATATCTTGTGCAAATCTATCTTTAAGTTCAGGGTTTATTTGAGCTGAGCCACCATATTTTATAACAAAAATTTCATCTTTAAATTTTTTTATATAAGGTAAAGCATCAAGTAGCAATTTTGCTTGTTCTATTTTTTTTTCCACTTTTGTCCCTTTTGGTTTAAATTGTACATATTGTATCAAAATTGTATTAAAATGTAGAAGTAATTGAAAAAACTTATTTTTATAGTATATTATTATTTTTGTATAAATTTTCTTTTTTAGTTAATTAACTTAAAAAATAGAATAGACCCAATATGATAATATATAATATTTAGTTATAACAAATAGGGATAGATATCAGATGAATTTTTCTAAAAAATTAAGTACCACAGTAGTTTTAGTATGTTTTTTGTTTGCGAGTATTGGGACTCTTGGTAGTTTGTTTTTTAGTGAGATTATGAAATTTGTTCCCTGTTCAATGTGTTGGTATCAAAGAATATTTTTATATCCCTTGGTTGTAATATTTTTAATAAATTTATTATATCCTGATGATAAGTTATTTAAGTATGCTATGCCACTGGTAGTTATAGGATTGTTTTTTTCAATCTATCATAACTTATTGATGTTTGATATTATCCCTGCATCGGTTGTCCCTTGTGTGAGTGGGGTTCCATGCTCTACGGAGTATATCAATTGGTTGGGATTTATTACGATTCCATTATTGTCATTGAGTGTGTATTTAGTATTATTCATATTATTAGTTTTAGGAAAGAGGAGATAAAAATTGAAAAATAAACGAATGGTTTTATTTGCATTAGTGTTGTTGATTATAGGTTTTGTTGTTGCGGTTATGTTTTATCAAAATTTGGTAGATGAAAAAAATAAAGAATTGATGACAAATAGTAATGGAGCTCCATTTGCAAGAGAACATTCTCCATCTTTTGGTGAAAATGAAAATAAAGTAGTTATCACAGAGTTTTTAGATCCAGAGTGTGAATCCTGTAGTGCTTTTCATCCTATCATTAAAGAGGTATTTAATGACTATAAAATGGAAACAAAATTAGTTATAAGATATTTAGCAAATCATCAAAATTCAAAATTTGCAGTGAAGCTTTTAGAAACAGCAAGAATACAAAATAAATTCAATGAAACTCTTACTGTGATTTTTAAATACCAACCACAATGGGCAAACCACAATAATCCAAAACCTGAACTTTTATGGAACTTTTTACCTGAAGCTGGTTTAGATATGGAAAAATTTAAAAATGATTTTTCTACTATAAATGTAGATACTCTCTTAGAATTAGATAGAACAGATGCAGCACTTTTAGGAGTACGTGGAACACCTACTTTTTATGTAAATGGTAAACTTTTACGAGATTTAAACCATAAAAAGTTATTAGATCTTGTAGAATCTGAAATTTACAAATAAGGAATAAAATGAAATTTTTACTATACTGTTCTATTCTTATGATACTCTTTTTTGCAGGATGTGAATCAAAACCACAAAAAGCCGAAGTAGTAGAGTCTTCAGTTTTAAAGGAAAATACAAACATAAAAAAGAATGATACCTTCACATTAACTACAATAAATGGAGAAAAAATTACTTTGGAAGTTTCTGATGGTGTTTTATTTTCAAAACAACTGAATGGAAAAATGGTATTGATTAATTTTTGGGCAAGCTGGTGTAAACCATGTATCAAAGAGATGCCTGTATTTGTTGAGCTTCAAGAAAAATATAAAAATGATTTTATTATTATAGGTGTTTTATTTGAAAAAGAAAAAGAGCAAAAAGAGTTATTGTCATTTTTACAAAAATATAATGTAAATTTTCCTATAACAGTAGGAAAAGAAAATTTTGTTTTGGCTAAGGCATTAGATGATGTGCAAATGATACCAGAGTCTTTTTTATATAATAAAGAAGGATTTTTCATAGAAAAATTTATTGGAGAAATAAAAAAACAAAAATTAGAAAACTATATTCAATCTAGCTTTAAATAATTAAAACAATCAGATTAATTAGATATAATTACTTATAATAAATAGAAGAAGGATTTCAAGTGAGAAGATTTAAAGCTTTTTTTTATAGTAAATTTTATATTGAATTGATTCTAGCTGTAGTGTTGTTTGTTGTTGCAATTGCAACAAATAGTATGATTGTAATAATTATTTATCTCTTGTACTTTATCATTATGTTAGAGATAGTACGAGCAGTGATGAGCTTTTTACGAGAAAAAAGGGTAAAAATAAGAATTCTAATTGATGCCTTTATAATTTTAACATTACGTGAACTTATTGTTAATGTTGTAAAAATAAATGAAGTTGAAATACATAGTTTTAATTCTTTGATGAGTAATACAATTAATTTTCATATTCTTATTTTTTGTGGTGTTTTATTATTTCTTTTTTTCTTAAGATGGTTGTCACTTTTTACGTCACCTGATAAAAATAATAAAAATTAATCTAATAATGGTATAATAATTATTAATAATAATATATATGAAGGGACAAGATGTTTAAAAACATAAATTTAGGTAAAAAAATCATAGGGGTTATGACCATAGCTATTTTGGGTATGCTCACGATTTCTATTATGTCATATAGTGGTTTTACTAAGGTTGCTGCAGAAATTGAAGAGATTTCTTCGTATCAAATACCATTATCAAAAGTTATCACTGCTCTTGAAAAGGATATTTTAAAGGAAGAAGTTTTAACATATCAATTAATGGTAGCTTCAAAAAATGTGAAAAGTAAAGAATTTTTAAGTTTAGAAAAAAAGATAATTAATTTAGAAATACAAACAGAAAAGAAGATAAAAGAGTGTGAGATATTAGCTAAAAATGCTATGGAATATACTCATAATGTAACAGTTTCTAAAAAATATAAGTCTTTTTTAGAAACATGTAAAATATTAGAAAAAGAACAAATCCTATTTGCAAAAACATTAAAAAAATTCGAAAACAATTTAAAAACTGGCAAGTTATCAAGTATTCAACAAGAAAAAAATCTTTTAAGCACAGAGTTAAAAAGTATGGAGAAATATATCACAGCATTAACACAAAAGGTAGAAAATCTCTTAAAAGTATCTGTCAACCAAGCTGAGAAAGATGAGCGTGCTGCATTATTAACGATTGAGATTGTTTCTGTATTGGTTTTAATTTTATCAATTGTTACAGGTGTCATGTTAGTAAGAAATTTTACAAAAACTATTCAAAGTTTTGAATCAGGACTTTTAGGTTTTTTTAAATATGTGAATAAAGAATCTACTAGTGTAATAATGTTAGATGATAGTGTAAATGATGAGTTAGGTACTATGGCAAAAATTATTAATGAAAATATTAATAAAACAAAAAAACTCATTGAGCAAGATCATAAAGTAATTGCTGCAGTGAAACGTTCTGTAACTACTGCAAAATCTGGTATTATGAATCAAACTATATCGGAAACAACACAAAATGAAGGGTTAGAAGAACTTAAAAATGATTTTAATGATTTATTTAAAATAGTTTCACAGAAAGTTTCGGGGGACTTAAATGAGATACAAAAAGTTTTAGGTTTTTTTGCAAAACAAGATTTTACGCATAGAATCGAAAATGATAATGGAGAAGTATCTCAAGGATTAAATAACTTAGTAGATATAATTAATAAAATGCTTGTTGAAAATAAATCAAATGGTTTAACATTGGCGAAAAGCTCTGATGTGTTATTACATAATGTTGATACTTTAAATAAAAATTCTAATACAGCTGCAGCTTCATTAGAAGAAACAGCAGCTGCACTAGAAGAGATGACTAGTAATATTTCCCAAAATACTGAAAATGTTTTACAAATGACATCAATCTCTTCAAATGTAACGAAATCTGCAAATGAAGGTGAAAAGCTAGCAAAAGAGACTACTCAAGCAATGAGTGATATAGATGATGAAGTAAAAGCTATTAATGAAGCGATTGTAATTATCGATCAGATTGCATTTCAAACAAATATTTTGTCTTTAAATGCAGCAGTGGAAGCTGCCACAGCAGGTGAAGCAGGAAAAGGGTTTGCTGTTGTTGCTCAAGAGGTTAGAAATCTTGCCGCAAGAAGTGCAGATGCCGCAAATGAGATAAAAACTCTTGTGTTAAATGCAACTGAAAAAGCAGATAAGGGAAAAAATATAGCTATTGCGATGATTGATGGGTATAGTGTTTTAAATGAAAATATTACAAAAACGATTGAACTTATTTCAGGAGTTGAATCTGCAAGTAAAGAGCAACTAGAGGGTATTTATCAAATAAATGATGCTATTAATAGTTTGGATAGGCAAACGCAACAAAATGCAAATATTGCTCAAGAAACAAATAATGTTGCTGTGCAGACAGATACTATTGCTAAAGTAATTGTGTCAAATGCAGATGAAAAAGAGTTTATTGGTAAAGATACGGTAAGTACTCAGAAATAGTTATTGATAATCATCCATTATGTTTGATGGATGATTAATACTAGAGAAGTAAAAAGCTATGATAACTTTTTAGCTTCTAGCTCTTCTAGTGCTTTTCCTATATCATCAAATGAAATATCTTTTAAATCTGATGATGGCATATCCCACCATTGTAGTTTTTCTAATCGTTCTATAGTCTCTTCATCAAATCTATATTTTAAAACTTTTGCTGGTACTCCACCCACAATTGCGTATGGAGGTACATCTTTTACTACAACAGAACCCCCTGCAATAATTGCACCATTTCCAATAGTTAAACCTCTTTTAACTACAGCCAATGAACCAACCCATACATCGTTACCAAAAACTGTTTCCGAAGGACGAATAATCTTTTTTTGTTCAAAATCTTCTATATAGTCAGGAAAGTGAAGTTTTAGGTTATACTGAATAGCAGAGGAACTAAGCCATGTTGTAGGATGATCAAAAGCACCTAATTCACAATTTTTTCCTATTGAACAAAATTTTCCCATTTTCGTAGCTGGGAATAAGGTTGTACCACTATTGATAAAAGTATAGTTTCCTATATTACAAGAATGTTTCACATTTGCAGTACCTACTAATCTAACTGGCGCATTTAGTACAGTGTTTTTACCAACTTTTGCATCTTTTGCAATATAATTAATATCTTTTTTTTCGTTCATGTCTCTTCCTTTTATTTTAATATGTTACTAATTTTTCTATTTCGTTTTTTTATAATTTTTGAGATAGCATTGATAAATTTTTTACTACTCTGGTTTAGTTTATAGTTTCCTAAATAATACTCTTTTACTATTTTTCTTTTTTTACAGTTTGGATCATGTTTCATCTCTTTATGAATAATTTGTAAAAAATCTTTAAAATTTGTGTGATTAAGCGTAACAAATGCTTTTGATAATTCATTTATACTTTGATCTTCAATTATTTCTATATATGCCGCAGGTTTATTCGTATGTAAATAATCAATCATTACAGAAGTATTATCAAAAAATGTAAAATCAACTAATGTAAATACGTTGTTAATATCTTCATCTGCCATGTAGTATCCATTTTTTGATTCACTTATCATGTGCATAATCGATTGATGTGCTAATTCTACATTTTCATCTCTTGTTCCTAGTGCATCATGTGGCTTATAAATAAGAATAAAATTTTCATTATTTAGTATTTGTTTTACTAGTTCAACTCCAAAAATAGGTACTGATGTATAGTTCATTGAGGAGTGTGTTGCTTCCCATGTTGGTGCATATAAAAGTACTTTTTGATTTGGTTTTTTATCTATTTTCATTGGTGAGATAAAATCTAATTGAGGTCTACCCACTTCTATAAACTTATTTGGATTAAAATTTAAAAGATACTCTTTGTATCTTTTTGTGGCTCTTTTACCAACAGTAAATACATAATCATAAGCTTGTGATTGATTTGAACGCATTGATTCTTTTTCACTTTCTCCGTGATTGAGATGAACATGATATCCTCTACTATATCGTAAAGCCTGAAAATTACGCAGTGAATTATTGATATATAGAGTAATAGCAAATTCATTTTCTTGGTAAAATTCAATAATATTTGTAAATTCATACATATAAATTGCTTCTAGATCTTGCTCTTTTATAAACTTTAAATACACTTCATAGTCAGTAATTACATAGAGTATTTTGTGCTTTTTATTTAATTTTTCAAAAGGTTTTTCCCACTGATTTATTTGATAATAAGAGTTTATACCTCCTGAAAAAAAGACTATGATTTCGCAATTTTTGTAATTCATATTTATCCTTAAATACTTTTAATATGTTCTATAAGTTGTGTTGTAGAAATATTAGGTGTTCTATCTAAATAAACAACATCACAAATATCCTTAAACTCATCAAACTTTCCAGTCCAATCACAACCCATTATTAACATATCGGCTTTATGTTCTAAAAGGTATTGTCTTTTTAATTCTAATGATTCTTCTATAAAAACACCTTTTACAAAACTTAATGCTCCAATTATTTCTGCTCTTTCTTCTTGAGAATAAACAGGTTTACGACCTTTTTTTCTTAGATTTAATTCATCTGAGGATATCCCAACATATAACTCATCAACATGTTTTGAAGCTCTTTCAAGGATTTTTAAATGACCATGGTGGAATATATCAAATGTTCCAAAACTTAATGCTTTTTTCACGTTCTTCTCCATAAAAAAATATAACAATTTAATTAATTTTAAAACAATTAATTACTACTGTATCACTATAATTTTATCTCTTTTCCTATATTAGTAACCTTATTTTTTATGATATTTCTATGAAGTAGAGTGATATATGTTAAAAGAAGAAAAAATTACACATCTAATAATTAATTTAAAGTTAATTTTAATCTATTCTGATAAGTCTTTAAATTTCAAGTAAGGGGTTATAATGTTGTGATCATCGATTAGATTAAAAAAGTCTTCTTCCTCTATAAAATTGTTAAGCTTTTTTTTATCTAAAATCAGCTGATTTTCATTCAGTTCTGATTCTAATTCTACATATTCAAATAACAAATTATCAAAAATATATTGGTATTCAAAACCCATTTCATTTTTTTCTGTTAATAAACTTTTGATAAATATCCAATTATGAAAAATTTTATTCCAAGCTAATTTTTGTTCTTCTGTTTTGCATAAATTAGCAATTGTTTGTTTCCATTGATATAAAGCAAAATAGGCCTTATGGCTCGTCCATATCTCTTCGATCCACCAGTCTTGATATTTTGGAAAGGAGACTAGGTCCTTCTTTTCTTCTTCATCCTCATCTTCTTCATCGTCATTCTTATCAAGAGTATCGTTTATATTAGATAATAATAAATAAAAATGAAATATATTCATAGGAATCATGTATGTTAAAATTTCCATGGTATTGATATTTTCTTGAGTTAAAGTATTGAGAGAATTGTGTAATGATGCTTTTATCTCTTTTAACAATTCTTCAGAATTACTAGATAAAAAAAGGTATTCTTCAATTGCTTTAAAACTAATCTCATAAATTTCTCTATCCTCTAGTTTTTCATCTTCAGGTAATTCGTTTAAAATAAGTGCTGCTTCTATTTTTTCATCATTATTTTTTACTGTTATTTTTTCAATATCTAAACGGCTGTGTTTATAATATTTTTTTCTTTCGATTGCGATTTTTATTCTTTCATTCGCATGTGTATCGAGTTTTTCAAATTTTAGAAATTCTTTCATTAAAACTCTATATCTATTTAAAAGTTCGGTGTTTTTTTCAAGATTTGTTTCTATTGATGATTCAACTAAGAGTGTTAAAACTTCTTCCCCAGACTCATGTCTGTATAATTGTGCTTTCCCTATTGAGATTCTTTTTTCTAACTCTTTTACAAGTTTTTCTAATGCAATTAATGCTTTCATGATAATGGAATCTTTTCAATAATTTGTTGGAGTTTTTCTTTTGTAACAGGTTTTAGAATATAACCTTTTGAACCTTTTGATATAGCTTCCATAACCATTCTTTGCTCTCCATGAGAGGTAATCATAATGACGTTTGCATCTTTATCAATTTTTATTATCTCATCAAGTGCTTCTATTCCATTTTTAATTCCATTTTGTTCAGGCATTGTAATATCCATAGTAACAATATCTGGTTTAATTTTTTCATACTGCTCAACTGCATCAAAACCATTCTCTGCAAGAGAAACCACTTCATGTCCTAATGCTTCTAAATGTTTTTTAATTGTTATTCTTATTATTTTTGCATCATCTACAATCATAATCTTTGCCATATTTATTCCTTATTTTAATCTATTATAATTAATGCTAATTCTGCTTTACCATATTGTGTATCTATTTGTATCGTATGAGATTTATTATTATTAAGAAAACTGATAATAATATCTTGATCCAAAGATATCGGAGTACCTAATTGTGCTATTCCAAAATTTTGTGGAAAATCTTGTATTGAAAGTCCTATAACAATATTAGCAATCTCTGAAATCAAATCATTTTTCATCTCATTATTTGGATTTTGTTCTTCTGTAAATGTATAACAAAGTGTATTGAGTAATGGTTCTTCAATTTTTATAACATATAATAAGTTTTCTTTTCCTGTAACATTAAGTGTTGTTGTAAAAAAACCACGTTTTAATCGAACTTGATTTTCACTTTTTGTACACTGTATTGTCATGTCATTTACTAAAAATGTTTCAAACTGTGTATACAGACTATTTGTAAAATCTTGTATATATTCCTCTTTTTCATCCTTAAAAGGGATAGTAAAAATAAATTCTAAACCTTTTAATGGTTTGTTTTTTATATCTATCGTACCATTTAATTTTTCTATCTCATATACTATTGAAGGGAGTCCCACACCTCTTCCTGATAATTCATCTATATCTAAACTAGTAGAAAAATCAGTTTTAAAAATAAATTGAAATATCTCATTTTCAGATAAATTAATAATTTCTTCAGAAGATATTAATTCAAGGTCAAGAATCCTTTGTTTAATTAAAGAGAGATTGAGTCCTTGACCATCATCTTTTATTTTTATTACAAGGTCATTATTTATAATTTCAAATAAACAATTTATTTTTCCTAGCGTATTTTTGTTGTACTCTATTCTTGTTGCTTCATCTTCAATTCCATGAATTATTGAATTACGAAATACATGAACCAAAGATTTTGTAAAGTTTCTAAAGTCCTCTTTGACTAAAATATGTTTATCTCCTAAAATCTCCAAAGGAAACATAGGTTTTTCAAGGTTTTTAGAAAGGTTCTCTACGGTGACAGAATAGATACTGAGCATATCATACAAGGGTTGTTTTTTCATCTCTTGCAAATCTTCTAATAAAATATGTAACTTATCTTTATTATAGTTTGATGAATTGATAATATTATGAAGTGTTGACTCCAATTTATTGAGTTGGTCAAGTTCTATGTTAATAGATGTAGTGGGTTCTAAATATTGTTCTCCTAAAATTTCATTTATACTTTTTAATTCAGAAGTTAAAACTTCAGAAAGTTTTTCCTGGAAGGATTTGTCAAAAGTTTGGTATTTAATACTAGTTTCAATTATATGAATAGCTTCAGAGATGTTTTTCATTTGTAATTGTGAAAATAATCCTTTAAAGGTGTGTAGTTTAATTTTCAGAGTTTTTAATTCAATCTCTTCTACATCGATTACTAGAAATTTTTTAAAAGATTCAATTAAATCAATTGCATCAAGTTTGTGAGTGGCTATAGTAATTATCATTTTGTACTTCTGCTGTTCTGAGCATATTTGATTTTCTAATTCTAACTCTTTTGTAATATCTCTTAGCAAAACTAAAATTTCATTTTTTGGTAAGATTTTGTAATCTATAGTAAACTTTTTTGTATTGATAGAGTGTGATTGGGGAAGCAGTGATATGTATAATTCTTGAATATTAATATCTTTAGTCTCAAATAGTTTCTCACAACCATATTGAAATGTTTCTTGAAGTTCTAAGTTATTGTTAAAAAGTACTTGTGAAATATTTTTGTTTGAAATCTCATTTTGGCCGAGAATATCTAAACATTTTAGAGAATAACTTTCTTTGATGGATAAATCTTTATTAAAAATTAAAAAACCATCTTCAATATTATTTAATATGGTTTCAATTTGTTTGTGCAGTTCAATAGTCTCTTTTTTATCTGTGATATCTTCTCGAATAGAAGCATATCCTATAACTATCCCTTGCTCATTTTTTTGTGGTGTAACTGTTGCATTTACCCAATAAAAACCACCATCTTTTTTGAGGTTTTTTACTTCCCCTTTCCATACTTTTTCTTTTTTGATAGTACTCCATAGGTCCTTAAATGTAGATGATGGCATCTCAGGGTGTCGTACAATATTATGTGGCTTTCCTAAGAGTTCTTCTCTCGTGTAACCAGAGATTTTTTCGTATGCATTACTTACAAACGTGATTTGACCTTTTGTATTAGTCATTGAAGCGATTACATTATCACCATAAAGTTCGAGCAGATACTTTATATCAAAATTTTCAGGATAATTCATGATTTTTTATCTTCTTCATCTTTTTGTAGTGCTAATTTTTTGTTTAGTTTAAATTGCATGTAAGGTGTGATAAGAGTATGTTCACTTGATACTGTATTGAGATTGGTTTTTTCTGTGAGTGTTTTTACGATATTTTTCATTGAAATCAAATTTTTTTCTGATTTTTCTTCTTCTAATTGGCCATATTTACAGATAAGTGTATCAAATGCGTTATTATAACTATACGAATATTCCCCTTTTGTATCTAATATTTTTTTTACATAAAGCCAGCTTTTAAAAATAGCTTCAAATGCTTTTTTTTGTTCATCAGTTATACATAAATTGAGTATGATTTGTTTCCATTTAAAAAAAGCTAAATAGGCTTGGTGACTGTGCCATAATTCACGTATCCACCAGTCTTGAAATTTTGGGAAACCAGTAAAGGTATTAAATTGAGCATCTTTTAAATTTTCCTCTATATTCTTAAATAAAACGGATAGTTGTAAAATAATAATTGGAATTAAATAATTAAGAATTCTTAATCCTCCATTTCGTTCATTGATTGTTGATTGTGTTAATAATAAAAATTCTTCTTTAATAGCATTTAATTCAGAATGTAATTCCCAATGTATAAGCAAATATAAATCTTGGCTTTTTTTAGAGATTTCAAATATATCACAATCTTGCAGTTCCATCTCTTCTGGTAGTTCACATAGAATCATAAGTGCCTCTTCAATCTCTTCTTCTGATTTTGTGGTGTCCCTTTTTAAACGAATTTTTTGATATTTAAAATAATTATTTTTTCTAATTTCTTCTTTCTTTTTTTCTTTTTCCATAAGCTCTTGGAAGTTTTGGGTTTTCATCTCATCAAGTTTTAGAGTATATTTTTCTAATAACAATTTATTTTTGTCAATACTCTCTTCAGTTGAAGCAAGTGCTATATGCGATAGTTTAAGTATCCCTTTTTCATAATCATTAAGTTGTTTTTGTGCATAAGTAATCATTGAAGTAATATGCTTTATTTTTTTCTCTACATCTTGAATGATATTCATAAAATTTCACCTTAATATTATTTTTTATAAAAGTATTAAAATTGTATCTAATTATTTTAAATTTGTCTATGAAAGAATTCTCTATATTTAGAATAAATAAAGATTCTTATTTTAGGTTTACTTTTGTAACGATACTTTAGTTTAATATTCGTTTGATATAATCATATTTAATACACAAAATCTAAAAAGGAATATCGTATTGTATAAAATAGCAGTGCTCTCTGATTCTCATAGAAAAGTAGATTTAACACAAGATGCGATTACTATGCTCAAGTCAAAAGGGGCAAAATATATTGTGCATGCTGGTGATCTTGAAGTAAAAGAAAATCTTGAAATTTTAAAAAAATCAGGTTTAATTTATGTAAGTGTATTTGGAAATAATGACTGGTCTTTAACAAAATATCAGCACGATTATAAGATATATCAAGAGCCTTATTATTTTAAAATTAAAAATGACAAATATAAATTGATGCATATTCCAAATTATCTAAGTCCAGATAGTGATATAATTATCTCAGGACACACCCACATATTTAAAAGTGAGTATGTAAATAACACATTATTCTTAAACCCTGGAGAGATATGTGCACGAGAAAAAAATCTCACAGAATGTGTATTGCTAGAGATAAGTGAAACATCATATAAAGTAGAATATTACTTTAAAAAACCAGAAGATACAAACTGGAATACGACGGTATATGAATATAAAAGAGAGAAAAATGACGATGAATAAAAAAATATTTTTATGTGCAATTTGTAACATAGAAAGTGGAACATGTAATGAAGACTGCAAATTCTGTACACAAAGTGTAAAATATCAAGCAGATATTGCAAGATATAAGAAAAAAGAGATAGATGTAATTGTGGAAGAAGCAAAAAAAGCAAGAGAAAATAAAGCTATTGGATTTTGTTTAGTAACAGCAGGAAAAGGTTTAACTGATAAAAGATTGGCTTTTGTATGTGAAGCGGCACGTGCAGTAAAAAAAGAGAATTTAGGTTTGAAAATTATAGCATGTAATGGAACAGCCTCTTTAGAACAACTTCAAGAGTTGAAAAAAGCTGGAGTTGATAACTATAATCATAATTTAGAAACATCAAGAGAATTTTATCCTACTATTGTATCTACTCATACATGGGATGAAAGATACCAAACGTGTTTAAATGCTAAAAAAGCAGGTTTAAAATTGGTTAGTGGTGGTATTTTTGGACTAGGGGAAACTCAAGAAGATAGAATATCTATGCTTGAAGCATTAGCTTCCTTAGAACCTATGAATGTACCGATTAACTTTTTTCATCCTAATGAAGCTTTGCCATTAGTTGAAAACAGCATTACAAAAGAGCAAGCTTTTGAACTTGTAGAGTTAACGAGAAAAATGATACCAAATGCTCATAAAATAATGGCAGCAGGTGGAAGAGAACTGATGTTTGGGGAGGATCAATATCAAATTTTTGAACATGGTGCAAATGCTATTGTAATCGGAGACTATCTTACAACATCAGGCAATAAAGCTTCAAAAGATATAGAAGCTTTAGAATCTATGGGTTATTCAATAGCTCAATCGTGTGATAAATAATAGTTAAAGATTTTTTATGAGTAATGAAATATCAATCATCATAACGCTGTCACTAATAATATTTTCATCACCATTATTATCTAAAATTACTAAAATACCAACGATCCCAATAGAGATTTTTTTAGGTTCCTTAGCAGTATCTTTAGCTGTCATAGAAGAAAATTATATTTTTACTTTAGTTGCAGAATTAGGTTTTTTATATTTGATGTTTCTTGCTGGACTTGAAGTAGATTTAAAGAAGTTATTAAAAGTTTCCCCCGATATTTTGAAAAAAGGGCTTATTTATTCAACTCTACTATATGTGTTTGCAGCACTTTTTACATGGAGTTTTAGTCTTTCTAATATCTTTATAGTGACTTTACCTCTTATCTCTATTGGTCTTTTAGCTGTTCTAAAAAAAGAGTATGGAGATGCACCTTGGCTAAATCTTGCTTTTACAGTAGGTTTAATTGGTGAAATTATCTCTATTATTGTTTTGGCTGCTGTGAGTGCTGGACTTGAATATGGAATGGGTACAGAGTTTTATGAAAGCTTATTTTTACTTGGTGTAGTATTTGCTGTTATGATTGCATTGTATTATTTCTTTCATAATCTTATTTGGTGGAATCCAGAATTAAAAACATATCTCATGCCAAAAGATGATCATCAAGAACAGGATATAAGAGTCTCTATGAGTATCTTTTTTTTAATGATTGCTGTTATGTTATATCTTCATTTGGAAGTAGTTTTAGGTGCCTTTATAGCAGGGGTTTTTATCACAACATTTTTTGAACACAATAAACAATTACCACATAAATTAGAACATTTTGGTTTTGGTTGGTTAGTACCTATCTTTTTTGTTTGGATTGGAACCTCTTTTGAACTAAAATCATTATTTTTACCTAATCTTATTACCACATCATTACTCATTACTTTTGGTATGATATTGATTCGATTTGTCAGTTCTATGGTGTTTTTGAAAGATATTGGATTTAAGAGTGCATCACTTTTAGCACTTTCTCATTCTATGCCTTTGACACTAATAATTGCTGTTGCAACTTTAGCATTACACAATCATAGCATTAGTGAGTTTTATTATTATGCATTTATCTTAAGTGCTATATTTGAAGTGATTATTTGCATGATTATGATACGTCTTATTCCTAAAAAGCAATCGAAAATAGTATCTGAATATTAAAAGAAAAGTGATAGTATAAAAAATAATATAAATAGTAAATTTATATTATTTTTTCTTTATTACAATAGTACCATTTTTTGCATCGATTTGTTCTATATAATGTATAACATCAAGAGGTAAATCAACAACAACTCTAAAAAAGTTTTCTTCCATATGTGTACCTACTGCAAATGATCTAAAATCTTCACTGATGATATCTTTTCTTACAGTGTAAAAACTAACTTTACCAGAAAAATCAAATAAAAGTTTTTTGTTCGGTTTGAGTATATCTTGATTTAAAAGTTTATATTTCGTATCTACTTTAATAGTCAATACGTTATTAACAATGTAAATTTTAACAAAAGGTAAAACTTTAAAATTCTCTTTTATGTCAGGAACATAAGATTTTTGAGTATTTTCATCTGGATTAACTAAAAGAGACTTTTCTATTTTTTGTTCCTCTTTGAGTTTTTTTAGCATCTCATTTTTAGATTCTAAATTTGCTAACTCTTTGAGTTTAGTTTCATTTACAATTTTTTCTTTTTCAATTTTTTGGTCTCTATTTGCTTGTATCATCATCTCTTTTTGTTCTAAAAAATGATCAGTAGGTTCAAAAGGATTCTCTCGTGCAATTGATGATATACTCAAGGCAATACTTAGTATTGATAGTGGAATAATTTTCATAATTCTTCAGGCTCCAAGTTTTTTAATTCAAAATATTTTTTTTGTAAATTTGCATTTTCAAATTGCAAACGATGTATATTTTTCTGTAGTTTTATTTTACGATCTATGAGGTGCGAATACACCTCATAAGAATTATTTCCAAAAAAAAGCAAGTGGGAAATATAGTATGCTAAAATAAATGTTATAACAACTAAAGTAGTTGATATAAAAATAAATCGTTTATTTTCATTTATTTTTTCTAGCATAAGAAATTATATTACTTTTTTGAAAAAGGTTGTTTTCCAAGGTATTCAGAGTAACCAATCTCAGCACTTATCTCTAAAAGTCTATTGTATTTAGCGATTCTATCACTTCTAGCTGTTGAACCTGTTTTAATTTGACCACAATTTAAAGCAACTGCAAAGTCTGCTATAAATGTATCTTCAGATTCACCTGATCTGTGTGACATAACACAGTTGTAGTTATTTCTTTGTGCAAGTCTGATTGTAAGCATAGTTTCACTCACGCTTCCAATTTGATTTGGTTTAATTAAAATTGAGTTAGCGATACCTTTTTGGATACCTTCGTTTAAGATGTTTGCATTTGTAACAAATAAATCATCTCCAACTAATTGTACTTTATCTCCAAGTTTTTCTGTTAATATTTTCCAACCATCCCAGTCATCTTCACTTAATCCATCTTCGATAGAGATAATAGGGTATTTAGCACATAAATCAACATAGTAATCAGCTA